>Ga0209922_100142_pt1 | contig 212417 bp, 210 predicted proteins | sample ThiBiot_500_biof_FD_183946 | JGI IMG/M metagenome (GOLD analysis project Ga0209922, IMG submission 183946) | Wastewater bioreactor microbial communities from Cape Town, South Africa - Thiocy_expt_500_biof (SPAdes) | ecosystem: Engineered > Bioreactor > Thiocyanate-remediating >... | reverse complement strand
TACGCGCTCAAGCCCCCGGTGGCCAAATGGGCCGGCGGCCACTTCTGGTGGTACTTCAAGCAGGACATGGTGCCCTACACCAAACCCCTGTGGAACACCCTCAATCAGGCCTTCGCCAATACGCCGTAACGGTCAGGACGGGCGCTGCGGCACCACCTCGCGCTGGGCGGCCCGCCAGCGCTGAATGACCCTTTCGCACGTCCGCCAGCACATGACCGCTTGGCCAGGCGGGACAGCGCCCTTGCTCGGTCGGCGGCGGATGACGCCGTCGATATTCGGTTCGACGCCAGCCGTCGCACTGCCGCCGTAGTCGCAAATACCTTCGATCTACTCTGACCGCAGATCACTGCCTGCGGCAATGACCCTGCTCCTGCCCTCCTGCAGGCACCAAGCCGACTGCGGTCGAGGCCACTTCTTGACGTATCTTTACATCGTTTAGTAGTAATCAAATTGGGGTCAACGTGGCATTTTGTAATCTTGATTTAGTCAAAAAGATTACAATTGTATGAAATCCTGTCGATGGCGGACTGCTTCATCCAGAGGGAAGCCGGCGGTCATTCGAGCCATCGGCCAGCCCAGAGCGCGTCGGTTTCGGCGCCCGCGACGCAGGTGTAAGGGTACAGGGCTTTACATGTGGCGCTGGGTGTCAAACTACATTCAACCGCATGTATCTGCACCCTATTCCATCCAAATCCATGCCTTTCGACTCTTCGGCCGACGCGCCGACACAGCAGTCTCGCCTGCGTCTGGTCTACCCGTTGATGGCCCTGGTCGCCGCATCGGCACTGAGCGCCTGCGGCGGCGGCGATTCAGCCAGTACGCTGGAATCCGCCTCGGCCGATGTGGCTGCGGCGACCTCGGCCGAAAACGAATTCGAAAGTGCTCAGGCGTCGGGCCGTTGGTCGTCGCGCCCACGCCCGCCTACGCGTCCGTCGAAACCCGCGCCCAGCCCGGCACCGGCCCCTGCGCCCGCGCCGGCTCCGAGCCCTTCGCCCGCGCCCGCGCCCGCGCCATCACCCGCTCCCGCCCCGCCGGCCGGCGCGGGCCGCGCGGTGCCGATGCCAATGTACGGCGTGACGGTCGACGACGTCAGCAGTCTGGCGGCCATCACCGAATCGCTGTCGCGGCTGTCGCGCATGCCCACCACGCGCATCGTGTTCGACGAGTATCAGCCGGCCAGCGACTACCGCAAGGCCGCCGTGGCGATCAACAAGGTCAGCTACGTGATGGGCGAGATCCTGGATTCGCAGTACCTGACCACCGTCAACGTGCAGGGCTACCTGGATCGCACCCGCGAGTACCTGGCCGCCCTGGGCGATGTGGTGGACATCTGGGAGATCGCCAACGAGATCAACGGCGAGTGGCTGGGTAACAACGCCGATGTGGTGGCCAAGATGAGCGGCGCCTACGACATCGCCAAGGGCCAGGGCCGCACCACGGCGCTGACGCTGTACTACAACCAGGACTGCTGGTCCAAGCGCAGCAACGAGATGTTCACCTGGGCGCAGGCCAACATCCCCGAGCGCATGAAGCAGGGGCTGGACTACGTGCTGGTGAGCTACTACGAGGAAGACTGCAACAACCTCAAGCCCGACTGGAACGCGGTGTTCAAGCGCCTGGAGACGATGTTCCCCAACTCGCGCCTGGGCTTTGGCGAGGTGGGCACCAGCAAGGCCGCCGACAAGGCCGCCTATCTGCAGCGCTACTACGCGCTCAAGCCCCCGGTGGCCAAATGGGCCGGCGGCCACTTCTGGTGGTACTTCAAGCAGGACATGGTGCCCTACACCAAACCCCTGTGGAACACCCTCAATCAGGCCTTCGCCAATACGCCGTGAGCCGGCCGGATGCGTGCCGACGCCGCCGTCGGCATCCCGGGTAAACCCCTGGGGCTCGGCCCTCAGTTAACCAACCGTTCGGTCGGTTAATTACCTATACTTCGCGTCTTCCCGCCCGCGTGGCCCGCCTGCCTGGCGCTGCGCGGGGCGGTTGTGGTCAGCCACCCAGGAGAGCCGCGACGTGTACACCCAATCCTTTTCCGTCCCCGACGACGAGGGCAAGACCGCCCGCCCGGCGGCGGCCTCGCGCCCCGCCAGCGAGCGCGAGGCGGCGCTGCAGGCGCAGTTCGACGCCCGCATCGACGCCGACGGCCGCATCGAGCCGCGCGACTGGATGCCCGAGGCCTATCGCAAGACGCTGGTGCGCCAGATCAGCCAGCACGCGCATTCCGAGATCGTCGGCATGCTGCCCGAGGGCAACTGGATCAGCCGCGCGCCCAGCCTCAAGCGCAAGGCCATCCTGATCGCCAAGGTGCAGGACGAAGGCGGCCATGGCCTGTACCTGTACAGCGCCGCTGAGACGCTGGGCACCTCGCGCGAGGACATGCTGGAGGCGCTGCACTCGGGCCGCGCCAAGTACAGCAGCATCTTCAACTACCCGGCCTTGAACTGGGCCGACATGGGCGTGATCGGCTGGCTGGTCGACGGCGCGGCCATCATGAACCAGATTCCGCTGTGCCGTTGCTCCTATGGCCCGTATGCGCGCGCCATGGTGCGCGTGTGCAAGGAGGAGAGCTTCCACCAGCGCCAGGGCTACGAGGCCCTGCTGGTGATGATGAAGGGCACGCAGGCGCAGCGCGACATGGTGCAGGACGCCGTCAACCGCTGGTGGTGGAAGTGCCTGGCCATGTTCGGCCCGCCCGACGCCGACAGCCCGCACAGCGCGCAGGGCATGCGCTGGGGCATCAAGCGCATCAGCAACGACGAGTTGCGCCAGAAGTTCATCGACGCCACCGTGCCGCAGGCCCAGGTGCTGGGCGTGAGCCTGCCCGACCCCGATCTGAAATGGAACGAGCAGCGCGGCCACCATGACCACGGCCCGATCGACTGGGACGAATTCTGGCAGACCGTCAACGGCCACGGTCCGATGAACAAGGAGCGCCTGGCCACGCGCGTGAAGGCGCACGACGACGGCGCCTGGGTGCGCGAGGCCGCCCTGGCCCACGCCGACAAGCAGCAGCAACGCGCCCGCAAGGCCGCCTGATCCCCGAGGAGAAACCATGAGCAACGCACCCGCACTGAAGGACTGGCCCCTGTGGGAAGTCTTTGTTCGATCCAAGCAAGGCCTGGAGCACAAGCACTGCGGCAGCCTGCACGCCAGCGACAGCGCACACGCGCTGCAGATGGCGCGCGATGTCTACACCCGGCGCCAGGAAGGCGTGTCGATCTGGGTCGTGCCCTCGCACCTGATCGCCGCCAGCGACCCGGGCGAAAAAGACCAGCTGTTCGAGCCGGCCAGCGACAAGATCTACCGCCACCCGACCTTCTACGAAATCCCCGACGAAGTCGGGCACATGTAAGCACTGCCGTTCAGCGTTGAGCGCCCAGCGTTCAGCGTGAACCCCCAGGACCGCCATGACCACGCTCAACGCTCAACGCCCCACGCTGAACCAGGCCGCCCCAGCGGCCTACCTGCTGCACCTGGCCGACAACGCCCTGATCCTGGGCCAGCGCAATGCCGAATGGTGCGGCCACGCGCCCATCCTCGAAGAGGACATGGCGATGGCCAACAACAGCCTGGACCTGATCGGCCAGGCGCGCCTGCTCTACCAGCACGCCGCCGAGCGCCTGGCCGGCGACGTGCGCGCGCCGCGCGGCGCCAGCTGGCCAGCCGGCGCCATCACCGAGGACACGCTGGCCTACTTCCGCGACGTGCCGGACTTTCGCAACTACACGCTGCTGGAGCTGCCGCACAGCCCGCCGCTGGTGCCCGCCGGCGTGGGCGATCGCGACTGGAGCGTCACCATCGCGCGCAACTTCCTCTACAGCGCGCTCATGGTGCTGGTGTGGGAGCGCCTGCAGCAGTCGGCCGACAGCCAGCTGGCCGCCATCGCCGCCAAGAGCCTGAAGGAAGTGCGCTACCACCTGCGCCACGCGCGCGACTGGCTGGTGCGCCTGGGCGACGGCACGGCCGAGTCGCAGCGCCGCGCGCAGGCCGCGCTGGACTGGCTGCTGCCCTTCACCGACGAGTTCTGGACCGCCAGCGGGCACGAAGCGCAGGCGCGCGACAACGCCACCGGCGTCGACGTGGCGGCGCTGCGGGCCGACTGGGACGCGCTGGTGAACGACGCCATCGCCGAAGCCACGCTCACGCGCCCGGCCGCCGTCCAGGGCTACATCAGCCAGGGCAAGCAGGGCCTGCACTCCGAGCACCTGGGCTACGTGCTGGCCGAGATGCAAAGCCTGGCGCGCGCCCACCCCGGCGCCACCTGGTGAGCCACCGCCCCCGCCCGGCTCATGAATCAAATCAATGTCCAGCGCCCGTCCAGCGAGCGCCAGCAGCTATCCACTGAGGAGCAATCGGCGCTCTGGACGCTGCTCGACACGCTGACCGACCCCGAGATCCCCGTCGTCACCCTGCGCGAGATGGGCATCCTGCGCGCGCTGCGGCGCGGCGCCGACGGCGCGGTCGAGGTGGTCATCACCCCCACCTACAGCGGCTGCCCGGCGATGGACCAGATCGCCGACGACATCGGCGCCACCCTGCGCAACGCCGGCGTGCGCGGCCGCGTGGTCACGCAGCTGGCGCCGGCCTGGACCACCGACTGGATGAGCGAGGCCGCGCGCGAGAAGCTGCGCGCCTACGGCATCGCGCCGCCGCGCTGCGCCAGCCGCCGCGACGGCGAATCGGTCATCCAGTTTGCTCCCAGATCAAGAGCTGCTGGCGCAGGCCAGTCGGGCGCTGCGGGCCAATTTGACGAGGATGACGCCGTGCCCTGCCCGCAGTGCGGCTCGAGTCGCACCACCGAAACCTCGCACTTCGGCTCCACCGCCTGCAAGGCGCTGTACCGCTGCCTGGACTGCCTGGAACCCTTCGACCATTTCAAGCGCATCTGAGGAGAACCGCCCGTGTCCGCCCCCCGCTTTCACGACCTCACCGTCGCCCGCGTCAGCCCCGAAGCCGCCGGCGCCGTGGCCATCACCTTCGCCGTGCCGCCCGATCTGCACGGGCATTTCGACTTCCAGCCCGGCCAGTTCCTGACCCTGCGCGCCACCATCGACGGCCAGGACGTGCGCCGCAACTACTCGATCTGCTCCACCCGCAGCCGCTACACCCGCGCGCGCGAGCTGGACGTCGGCATCCGCCCGATGGAAGGCGGCCTGTTCTCCAACTGGGCCGCCACCCAGCTCAGGCCCGGCGACCGCCTGGCCGTGATGCCGCCGGACGGCCGTTTCACCATCCGCAAGCCGCGCGCCCTGCACCGCGTGGGTTTTGCCGCCGGCTCGGGCATCACGCCCATCCTGTCAATCATCGCCAGCACGCTGGAAGACAGCGACAGCGCCAAGTTCACCCTGGTCTACGGCAACCGCCGCATGGGCAGCGTGATGTTCAACGAGGCGCTGCAGGACCTGAAGGACAAGTACAAGAACCGCCTGACGCTGATCCACGTGCTGTCGCGCCAGGCGCAGGAGGTGCCGCTGCTGGAAGGCCGCATCGACGCCGCCAAGGTGCGGCAGCTGATCGGCACCCTGCTGCCGGCGGCCAGCATGGACGAGGTCTTCATCTGCGGCCCCGAGGCTATGATCGAGGCCACCGAAACCGCGCTGCGCGCCGCCGGCGTGCCGGCCGAGCGCATCCACACCGAGCGCTTCAGCTCCCCGCGCCTGGACGAGCTGAGCCCCGAGGCACGCCGCGCCGCCATCGCCCAGCCCGACCCCGAGGCGCCGGCCGGCCAGGTGGCGCTGACGGTGCTGATCGACGGCAAGCCGCACGAGCTGGCCATGCGGCGCGACCAGCATGTGCTGGACGTAGCCCTCAGCGCCGGGCTGGACGCGCCCTACTCCTGCAAGGCCGGCGTGTGCTGCACCTGCCGCGCCAAGGTGCTGGAAGGCAGCGTCAGCATGGACAAGAACTTCACCCTCGAAGACGCCGAAATCGCCCAGGGCTTCGTGCTGAGCTGCCAGGCGCGCCCGACCAGCGAGCGGCTGGTGATCAGCTACGACGAACGCTGAGCGCGGCGCCCCGCCCAGGCCACAAGGCGCCCGAGGGCGCCTTGTTTTTGCTCATAATTCAGGAGCTGTCGGCGCTCGACAGACGGGCGCGTGAATCAGTTTTTATACTCAGCCGTTGCTGTCGTCCGCGCCAGCGCTTACCTCGCGCAGCACCACGGCGTCGTGGCCCAGGGCGTGCAGGCCCAGCGCACGCGCGGCGGCCTTGCTGAGGTCGATCACCCGGCCCTTGACGAAGGGCCCGCGGTCGTTGATGCGCACCACCACCTGCTTGCCGGTGCGCGGGCTGTGCACCAGCACGCGGGTGCCGAAAGGCAGGGTCTTGTGGGCGGCGGTCAGCTCGTTCTGGTCGAAACGCTCGCCGCTGGCCGTCAGGCGCCCGTGAAAGCCCGGGCCGTACCACGAGGCCATGCCCCGCTGCAGGTCGCGCCCGCCCCGCAGGCCGAGCGGCGGGCGCTCGGGCAGGGCCAGGCCTTCGGCCACGTCATCGGCGTCGCGCCCTTGCGGCACGCGCGCGCTCAGTCCGCCCACCCGCGGCTTGAAGCCGGTGTAGTTGGGGCAGCGCATGTCGTGCACGGCCTTGGCCGAGGTGCAAGGCTCGGAGAGCGCGGGGGTGGAAGCATTCAGGCTCACCGTCTGGGCCGCCAGGGGCCCGGCTGCCAGCCACATGGCGCCGATCCACAGGAATCGGCGGGCTGACGGGCGGTGTGCACTTCCCGAAACCGGCGTGCCACTGGCGCGGGCGCCGGGAGAGGTGTCCCGTAACATGGGGCGGATTTTACCGTCTGTACCGCGTTCCCGGCGCGGCTGGCGCCCCCGATCCGGGGGTTTCAGATCGTAATTGGCGCAAAACCAGACAACTATTAAACCAATGGTTATATATCGTCGCCCGCCCAGCCCAGCCGACGACAGACTTGCAGCACGCCGGCCGCCTGGTTGAGGGTGTAGAAATGAAAGCCCGGCGCGCCGCCTTCGTGCAGGCGGCGGCACAGCGCGGCCACCACGTCGGCACCGAAATCCTTGATCGCCGCGGCATCGTCGCCAAAGCCCTGCAGGCGCAGGCGGATCCAGCGCGGCACCTCGGCGCCGCAGCTGTCGGAAAAGCGCAGCAGCTGGGTGCTGTTGGTGATCGGCATGATGCCGGGCACGATGGGCACGGTCACCCCGCGCCGGCGCGCCTCGTCGACGAAGCGGAAGTAGGCGCCGGCACTGAAGAAGTACTGCGTGATGGCCAGGTCGACGCCGGCACGCACCTTGGTGGCGAAGGCGTCCAGGTCGGCCTCGGGCGAACGCGCCTGGGGGTGGAACTCAGGGTAGGCGGCCACGGCGATGCGGAAATGCTCGCCCGTCTCGGCGCGGATGAAGGCCACCAGGTCGCTGGCGTGGCGGAACTCGCCACCCATGCCGTAGCCGCTGGGCAGGTCGCCCCGCAGCGCCACCAGCTGCCGCACGCCGGCGGCGCGGTAGCTGGCCAGGCGCTGGCGGATGCTGTCCGCCGTCTGGCCGATGCACGACAGGTGCGGCACGCCGGGCCGGCCCTCGGCGACGATGGCGCGCACCGTGTCCAGCGTGCCCTCCTGCGTCGAGCCGCCGGCGCCGAAGGTGACCGAGCAGAACTCGGGCTTCAGCGCATACAGTTGGCCGCGCACGGCGCGCAGCTTGTCGGCGCCTTCGGGCGTCTTGGGGGGAAAGAATTCGAGACTGAGGTTGACGCTCATGGGGTATCGGGTGTCGCCGCCGCGCGGGCGGTATGGATGAAGAATTCGCGGTTGCCGTCGCCGCCGGCGACGGGACTGGGAAGCCAGTGGCGCACCGTCAGGCCGAGCGCGGCGCACGCGTCGCGCAGGCGCTGCTCGACACGCGGGTACAGCGCCGGGTCGCGCACGATGCCGCCCTTGCCGATGTCGGCCGCTTGCAGTTCGAACTGCGGCTTGACCAGCAGCAGCAGCTCGCCCGCCGGCGCCAGCAGCGCCGCCAGGGCCGGCAGCACCAGGGTGAGGGAGATGAAGGACAGATCGCCGACGATGAGATCGAAATCGGCATCGAATAGTCCTCTAGCGACCGTCTGTCCAGCGCCAGCAGCTATCAATAAAGAAGCATCCAGGTGCCGGGCGTTGACGCCTTCCAGCGCCTGCACGCGGGCATCGGCACGCAGCCGCGGGTGCAGCTGGCCGTGGCCCACGTCCACGCCGACCACGCGCGCCGCGCCGTGCTGCAACAGGCAGTCGGTGAAGCCGCCGGTGGACTGGCCCACGTCCAGGCAGCGGCGGCCGGCCACCGCCACACCCGCCGTCGCCAGCGCGCCTTCGAGTTTGAGGCCGCCACGCGAGACGTAGCGGGCCTCGGCGGCGTCCTGCAGTTCGATCTGGGCGCCCGGCGGCAGATCGTCCGACTTGGCCAGCACGCGCCAGCCATCGGGGGCCCGCCAGCGGGCGCCGGACGCGATCAGGCGCTGGGCCTGGCTGCGGCTGGCGGCCAGGCCACGTTCGACGAGCAGTTGGTCGGCCCGCACGGATGTCTTGGAGCAAATTGACTGCCAGCGCCCGCCCAGCAAGCGCCAGCAGCTACGTAATCAATAGCGATAGGTATCCGGCTTGTACGGCCCGGCCTTGGCCACGCCGATGTAGCGCGCCTGCTCGTCGCTCAGCTCGGTCAGGCGCGCGTTCAACTTGGCCAGCTGCAGGCGCGCGACCTTCTCGTCCAGGTGCTTGGGCAGCACGTAGACGCGGCCGGCCGCGTAGGCGTCGGGGCGGGTGAACAGCTCGATCTGCGCGATGGTCTGGTTGGCGAAGCTGGAGCTCATCACGTAGCTGGGGTGGCCGGTGCCGCAGCCCAGGTTCACCAGCCGGCCCTTGGCCAGCAGGATGATGCGCCTGCCGCCCTCGAAGATGACGTGGTCGACCTGCGGCTTGATCTCTTCCCACTGGCAGCGCGCTTCCAGGCTGGCGACGTCGATCTCGTTGTCGAAGTGGCCGATGTTGCAGACGATGGCCTGGTCCTTCATGGCCGCCATGTGGGCGTAGGTGATGACGTCCTTGTTGCCGGTGGCGGTGACGAAGATGTCGGCCAGCGGCGCCGCCTCTTCCATGGTGACCACGCGGTAGCCCTCCATGGCCGCCTGCAGCGCGCAGATCGGGTCGATCTCGGTCACCCACACCTGGGCGCTGAGCGCGCGCAGCGCCTGCGCGCTGCCCTTGCCGACGTCGCCGTAGCCGCACACCACGGCGATCTTGCCGGCCACCATGACGTCGGTGGCGCGCTTGATGCCGTCCACCAGCGACTCGCGGCAGCCGTACAGGTTGTCGAACTTGCTCTTGGTGACCGAGTCGTTGACGTTGATGGCGCGAAACAGCAGCGTGCCGGCGGCGCTCATCTCCTTGAGGCGGTGCACGCCGGTGGTGGTTTCCTCGGTCACGCCGATGATCTCGGCGCTCTTGCGGCTGTACCAGCTCGGGTCCTGGCGCAGCCTGGCCTGGATGGCGGCGAACAGCACGCGCTCTTCCTCGCTCTTGGGCGCGGCCAGCACGGCGGGGTTGGTCTCGGCCTGCCGGCCCAGATGCATCAGCAGCGTGGCATCACCGCCGTCGTCCAGGATCATGTTCGGGCCCTCGGCCTTGCTGCCGGCCGGGCCGAATTCGAAGATGCGGTGCGTGTAGTCCCAGTAGTCGGCCAGCGTCTCGCCCTTGATGGCGAACACCGGCGTGCCGTTGGCGGCGATGGCGGCGGCGGCGTGGTCCTGGGTGGAGAAGATGTTGCACGAGGCCCAGCGCACCTGGGCGCCCAGCGCCTGCAGGGTCTCGATCAGCACCGCCGTCTGGATCGTCATGTGCAGGCTGCCGGTGATGCGGGCGCCCTTCAGGGGCTGCGCCTTCGCGTACTCGGCGCGGATCGCCATCAGACCGGGCATCTCGGTCTCGGCGATGGCGATTTCCTTGCGGCCCCAGTCGGCCAGGGTGATGTCGGCAATGGCGGAGTCCTGCGCCACGGGGTTCTTCAGGGGTGCGTTCATGGTTTGCTCCAAAGGCAATGCTTTTGAAAAACCACTGACGGGATGAACAGCTCACCACACGCGATCAGTGGGTGAGCGTCGTTGCCTGGATCGAATTCCGAGCCTCACGCCCCGCATGGTGGGGGCGCTGCAACGCTCCTCGGAAAGGCGCGAATTATAGCGGTCACTCGTCGTTGACAAGGCTTGCCAAGCCTTAAAATCACGCCATGAGCACCGTCACGATGAACATCTCGCTGACCGACGAGCTGAAGGCCTTCGTCGATGCCCGCGTCAAGGCGCGCGGCTACAGCAGCACCAGCGAATACATGCGCGAGCTGGTGCGGCGCGACGAGGAGCGCGCGGCCGAGGAGCGCTTCGTAGCGCTGATCCAGGAAGGCATCGATTCCGGCCCCTCCTCGCGCACCTGGGAGGAGCACCGCGCCGAGCTGAACGCGCGCATCGCCGCCGCCCGCGCTGCCGAGTCCCACCCCAGGTGAAGCCCGTCCAACCGCGCGCCGCCGCGGAAACTGACATTGATAGAGCCTTCAGCCATTACTGGACACACGGTGGACACCCACTGGCCGAGCGCTTTCTCGATGAATACGACAACGCCTTGGTTCACATCGCCCATCATCCGGGCACGGGCTCCCCGCGCCATGCCAGAGCGGTGCGCGTCAAGGGAATGCGCTTCTGGACCCTGTCTCACTTTCCTTTCGCCGTCTTCTACGTTGAACACCCCGACCGCATCGACGTGCTGCGCGTGCTGCACCAATCGTCCGACCTGCCCCGTCACCTGCCCTGACCTTTCCTGAGCTTTCTGTGTCCCTCGCCTCCGAAACCCGGCGCCGCCGCACCTTCGCCATCATCTCCCACCCCGACGCCGGCAAGACCACGCTGACGGAAAAGCTGCTGCTGTTCTCGGGCGCCATCCAGATCGCCGGCGCCGTCAAGGGCCGCAAGGCCAGCCGACATGCCACCAGCGACTGGATGGAGATCGAGAAGCAGCGCGGCATCTCGGTGGCGTCCAGCGTGATGCAGATGAGCTACCGCGAACACGTCATCAACCTGCTCGACACGCCCGGCCACAAGGACTTCAGCGAGGACACCTACCGCGTGCTCACCGCCGTCGATTCGGCGCTGATGGTGATCGACGCCGCCAACGGCGTGGAGACGCAGACGCGCCGCCTGATCGAGGTCTGCCGCCAGAGGGACACGCCCATCATCACCTTCGTCAACAAGATGGACCGCGAGGTGCGCGACCCGCTGGACATCCTCGACGAAGTGGAGCGCGAGCTGGGCATGCCCTGCTGCCCCATGACCTGGCCAGTGGGCCAGGGCAAGAGCTTCGGCGGCATCATCGACCTGCGCACGCAGAGCATGACGGTGTTCCAGGCCGGCAGCGAGAAGCGGCCGGAGGACTTCGAGGTCATCCCGCTCACCGAGGTGGACAAGCTGCGCACGCGCTTCGGCAAGGCGTATGACGACGCCATCGAGAGCATGGAGCTGGCCGTGGGCGCCTCCATCGCCTGGGACCACCAGGAATTCCTGGCCGCGCGGCTCACGCCCGTGTTCTTCGGCTCGGGCGTGAACAACTTCGGCGTCATGGAGGTCCTGAACGCCGTGGTCGACATGTCGCCTCCGCCCGGCCCGCGCATCGCCTGGCGCGAAGTGAACCGCCAGCGCGAGCAGGTCACCGTGCGCCCCGAGGACAAGGGCTTCTCCGGCGTGGTCTTCAAGGTGCAGGCCAACATGGACGCCAACCATCGCGACCGCATCGCCTTCGTGCGCGTGGCCAGCGGCAAATACACCCCAGGCATGAAGATGAAGGTGCAGCGCACCGGCAAGGAGCTGCGCCCGACCAGCGTCGTCACCTTCATGAGCCAGCGCCGCGAGGCGGTCGATGAGGCCTACGCCGGCGACATCATCGGCTTCACCATCCACGGCGGCGTGCAGCTGGGCGACAGCATCACCGACGGGCCGAACCTGCAGTTCACCGGCCTGCCCTTCTTCGCGCCCGAGCTGTTCATGACGGTGGTGCTCAAGAACCCGCTGCGCTCCAAGCAGCTGCAGCAGGGCCTGATGGAGCTGGGCGAGGAAGGCGCCATCCAGGTGTTCAAACCGGATGCCGGCGGCAACATGCTGCTGGGCGCCGTCGGCCAGCTGCAGTTTGAAGTGGTGCAGCACCGCCTGAAGACCGAATACGACTGCGACGTGCGCCTGGAAGGCTGCCAGTACACGGGCGCGCGCTGGATCACGGCCGATACGCCGCAAGAGCTGCGCGAGTTCGAGAACGCCTACCCCCTGCGCATGGCGCACGACGCGGCCAATACACTGACCTATCTGTGCACCAGCCCCTACGACGTGCGGCTGGCGCAGGAGCGCTTCCCCAAGATCCATTTCCACCCGCTGCGCGAGCATGCGGGGTTGGCGTTGCAGGCCAAATGAACCGCCTCGCCCAGAACCAGCACCTGACGCGCGCACTGGCCTGTGCCGGTGCGGCCGTGATCGTGGCGTTGGCGGTTCTGAGGCTTCTCCGGTACTACCCGTCGGATCTCGATGCCTCGGGCAACTCCGACGCCTTTCACACCTACCTTCCCGCAGCGCGCAAGTGGCTTGCACACGGCTGGGCGTTCTTGCTGAACGATCCATTCAGCACGCGGGTCGCGCCCCTGGGCTATCTGTGGCCAGCGCTGTGGCAAGGCGATGTCACCGCCATCCGCTGGGCCAATGGCGGGCTGTTTGTGGCTTCCGCATTGATGATGGCTCAGGCGGCGCGCCGGCTGGGCGGCTGGGGCGGAGCCACGGTGGCGGTGCTGCTGCTGATCTACCACCCCGGCATCGCGTACTACATGCCAAAGATCCTGACCGAGCCGCTGTATCTGTTCGGCCTCATGCTGTTCAGCTGGTCCTTGATCGAGATCCTGCTGCAAGGCCCTGACAGCCCTCGGCGCTGGTTGATCCTGGGCGGGATCGGCCTGACGATCACGCTACTGACGCGTCCGGTGCTGCAGCTGATGGTGCTGGGCGCCATCGTCCTGCTGGCGCTCGCCACGAACCTGCCTCGCCTGCGTGACTGGCGCCACAGTCTGCGCGGGATGTTGTTGATGCTGGTGGCGGCCTGTCTGCTGCCGCTGGCGGTGGTACTCAAGAACGGTGTCCAGTTTGACCTGTGGGCGATGGGAACGGGCAGCGGCGCCGGCTTGTACTACGGCGTCAACCCGCTGCGAATGGGCATGGAGCCGTCATTCCTCGGTTTCGAGTACGACATCGGCGAAGTGGTGCGCGCGGCCGACCCAGCCACCGGCGGCGAGCCACTGGACCGAACCGCCGATCGAATCGAGCGCGCGACGGCCATCGACGTGCTACGCAACACGCGTGCAGCCGACCTGATGTCATTTTTTGCCGTCAAACTGCGTTCATGGCTGCTCTACAGCGCGCCGGAGCTTGGTTTCGACTCCAGTCTGCGCAAATTCCGACTGTTTGAATGGCTTTGCATCGGAGCAGCCGCCTTCAACTGGCTGCTGCGTCGGCGCCAGGCAACGCTCCGTGCGCCGCCACATGACCATCGAAAGCCAGTGGTTCTGACGCTGCTCGGCTTTGGCACGGCGCTGATGGTGATCCAGTTGCTGCCCGTGCTGTACAACACCCGCTACAACGCGGGGTTTCTCGAGCCCTGGCTGCTGTTGCTGACCGGCGCGTCGGTGGGCGCGTTGCTCCCTGCGTGGCGGACTACGCACGGCTGGCACTGGACGGCGGCCCGGTGGCGTCAATTGGCGCTGGTGCTGGTTTTGATGGCTATGGCTGTGACGCTGACCAAGCGTGCACGTCGGCATGAAGCGCTGACCATCGACCCACTGCGGCTTGGCCCGGTGGCGTCCGTTCTTGGTCCTGCGCGGATCATCCCGGCGGGCGCCGATGCCCCCGAACTCGGCGCGAGGCATTGGCGGCTCGACAAGCACGGCGTGACGCTGGAAATCGGACTGTCATCCGATTCCGCCGCGGCTTACCCGCCAATGACGTTCATGGATGGCGTCTGGCGGTTCCACCTGCGCGTGCTGGCCGTGCAGCCCCGGCGCTGTCGCATCGCGCGCCTGAAGCTCGAACACCCCGCAGGCGCGCGCGACTGGCCCAGGCCCAACCTTCACATCGTCGCCGACGGGCAATGGCACACGTACGCGATCCATGGCAATCATGATTTGCGCCCCATGCAGCCCGGACGCCTATGGATGTCGTTCGACTGTCCGTCTGGCACCGAGATCACCTGGGGAGCGGGCGAGTTGCTGCGCTCCACCATGCCGTCGGCCGCACGTGCACTATGGGTCGATGGCAAGGCCATTGATCCTTACACTCCACTCTCATGGCCGACGAATCAAGAATGATCCGGCGACTCCGAGTCGCTCGCCTCGGACTCCTCAGGAGTCCCTCAAAATCCGGGTCACGAAACTGATGTCACCCCTCCTGACCCTTTCCACGCTGATCTGCGTCCTGGCCATCAGCGCGGGCCAACTGCTCTTCAAGAAAGCCGCGCTGGCGCTGCCCCTGCAGCCCGCGCTGCAGGACTGGCTGCTTAACGGCTGGCTGATCGCCTCGCTGGCCCTGTACGGCATCACCACCCTCGGCTGGGTCTGGATCCTGCGCCACGCCCCCCTGCACCTGGCCTACCCGTTCATGGGCCTGGCCTTCCTGATCGTGCCGACGCTGGCGTGGGCCTTCCTGGGCGAACCGCTGCACTGGAGAACCCTGGCCGGCGGCGTCCTGATCATGGCCGGCGTGGCACTGGCCTCGGCCAGTTGAAAATCGACCCATGCGCATCGCCGTCGCCATCCCCTGCTACAAGGTCACGCAGCACGTGCTGGGCGTGATCGACGCCATCGGCCCCGAGGTCGAGCGCATCTACGCCGTGGACGACGCCTGCCCGGAGGGCAGCGGCCGCTTCATCGAGCAGAGCCACCGCGACCCGCGCGTGCGCGTGCTCTACAACCCCGAGAACCGCGGCGTGGGCGGGGCGGTGGTCACCGCCTACCAGGCGGCGCTGGCCGACGGCATGGACATCGTCGTCAAGATCGACGGCGACGGGCAGATGGACCCGGCGCTGATCCCGAAGTTCGTGCAGCCCATCCTGCGCGGCCGCGCCGACTACACCAAGGGCAACCGCTTCTACCGGCCCGAGTCGCTGCGCGGCATGCCGCGCATCCGGCTGCTGGGCAATGCGGCGCTGTCCTTCGTCACCAAGCTCAGTTCCGGCTACTGGCCCGTGATGGACCCGACCAACGGCTACACCGCCGTCCACGCCGAGGTGCTGCGCCAGTTGCCACTGGAAAAGCTGGAGCGCCGCTACTTCTTCGAAAGCGACATGCTGTACCGCCTGAACATCATCCGCGCCGTGGTGCAGGACGTGCCGATGGACGCGGTGTACGCCGACGAGCAGTCCAATCTGAAGGTCTCGCGCGTGCTGCCCGAGTTCATGGGCAAGCACGTCAAGCGCTTCTTCAAGCGCTATGTCTACGTTTATCTGGTGCGCGACTTCAACCTGGGCAGCGTCTACAGCCTGGCTGGCGTGCTGCTGTGCGCGCTGGGGCTGGGTTTTGGTGCCGCGCAGTGGATTCACAGCGTGGCCACCGGCGTGCCGGCCTCCAGCGGCACCGTGATGCTGGCGGCGCTGCCGCTGATCATCGGCATCCAGTTCCTGATCGCCTTTTTGCACCACGACGTCGACAACGTGCCGCGCGAGCCGCTGTCGGCCGCGCTGGCTCGGCCGTGAAACCCCTGGCCGAACTGCGTCCGGGTACGTGGCCCGCGCTGCACGGCGTGCTGACCGACATCGACGACACCCTGACCACCGACGGCGCGATCACGCCCGACGCGCTGGCCGCGCTGGGCCGGCTGAAGGCCGCCGGACTGCACGTGATCGCCATCACCGGCCGCCCGGTGGGCTGGAGCGAGCCGTTCGCGCTCGCCTGGCCGCTGGACGCCATCGTGGCCGAAAACGGCGCCGTGGCTCTGGTGAAATTTGATCAAGATGGGCTGCAGCGCCCGTCCAGCGAGCGCGAGCAGCTACAAAAATGGTATCAACAGGATGCCGCCACCCGCGCCGCCCATTTCGCCCGCATGCAGCAGGTGCTGGCGCGGATCGAGGCCACGGTGGCGGGCGCGCGCCGCGCCCAGGATTCCCTGGGGCGCGAGACCGACATCGCCATCGACCACAGCGAGTTCACCCACCTGCCGCAGACCGCCATCGACCAGTGCGTGCAGGTCATGCGCGCCGCCGGCATGAACGCCACCGTCAGCAGCATCCACATCAACGGCTGGTTCGGCGCGCACAACAAGCTGGAGGGCGCGCGCTGGATCATCCGCCAGCTGCTGGGCCGCGAGCTGGATGCCGAGCTGGACCGCTGGGTCTACGTGGGCGACTCCACCAATGACCAGCTGATGTTCCAGCACTTCCCGCACAGCGTGGGCGTGGCCAACATTGCCCGCTTCGTACCCCAGCTGAGCCACCTGCCGCGCTACGTGACACGGGCCGAGCGCGGGGCCGGCTTTGCCGAGCTGGTGGCGCATCTGCGATTACTGCAAAAATAATAGCTGCTTGCGCCGATCGGGCGCGGCTGCAATCCGGTTTTGAGGCACTGGCACGCCCTGCGCTCCAGGCAGCACGGCGTGCGCTCATCCCTGGGCATCGATGGCCAGGCGGGCAGAATTCCTTCTCCCGGCGGGCCAAGGTTGCTCATAGGGTTTACCCTATTCATGAAAAGGTGCAACCATGACACAGTTCACGCCGGTCGAGCCGTGGGCGCCGCTGCGGCCATCCCCTCCCGCCCCTCACTTCCGCAACACCCATGTCCACCACCGTTGGCATCAAGGTCGATGACCTCCTGCGCGAGCGTATTCGCAACGCCGCCCAGAACCTGAACCGCACCCCGCACTGGCTGATCAAGCAGGCCGTGCTGCAATATGTGGATGCACTGGAGCGCGGCGCCACCACCCTCCGGATTTTTGGCGCAGGCGAAGGCGCACCCGAAGACGGCAAGGACGAGGTGCAACCCACCACCGCGCAAGAGGCGCAACCCTTCCTCGCCTTCGCCCAGTCGATCCTGCCGCAGACCCCGCTGCGCGCCGCCATCACCGCCGCCTGGCACAGGCCCGAGACCGAATGCCTGCCGGCATTGCTGCCGCTGGCGCGCGCGCAGGACGAGGCCCAGGCCGCCAAGGTGCGTGAACTGGCCTCGCGCCTGGTGCAGGGCCTGCGCGATGCACCCGTGACCAGCGGCGTGGCCGCACTGGTGCAGGAGTTCTCGCTCTCCAGCCAGGAGGGCGTGGCGCTGATGTGCCTGGCCGAGGCGCTCTTGCGCATCCCCGACAAGGCCACGCGCGACGCGCTGATCCGCGACAAGATCAGCAAGGGCGACTGGCGCTCGCATGTCGGGCGCTCGCCCTCGCTGTTCGTGAATGCCGCCGCCTGGGGCCTGGTGCTGACGGGCAAGCTGACAGCCACCAACAGCGAGAAGGGCCTGTCCTCGGCGCTCACGCGCGTCATCGGCAAGGGCGGCGAGCCGCTGATCCGCCAGGGCGTGCACCGCGCCATGAAGCTCATGGGCGAGCAGTTCGTCACCGGCCAGCACATCGCCGAGGCCCTGGCCAACAGCCGCAAGTACGAGCAGCAGGGCTTTCGCTACAGCTACGACATGCTGGGCGAGGCCGCGGCGACGGATGCCGATGCGCAGCGCTACCTGCGCGACTACGAGCAGGCCATCCACGCCATCGGCGCGGCGTCCTCGGGGCGCGGCATCTTCGAAGGCCCGGGCATCTCCATCAAGCTCTCGGCCCTGCACCCGCGCTACTCGCGCGCCCAGTACGACCGCGTGATGGCCGAGCTGCTGCCGCGCGTGCTGCACCTGGCGGAACTCGCCAAGCAATACGACATCGGCATGAACATCGACGCCGAGGAGGCCGACCGCCTGGAGCTGTCGCTGGACCTGATGGAGGCGCTGTGCGCCGCGCCTTCGCTGCGCGGCTGGAGCGGCATAGGCTTCGTGGTGCAGGCCTACCAGAAGCGCTGCCCGCAGGTCATCGAATACCTGATCGACCTGGCCCGCCGCAGCCGCCGCCGCCTGATGATTCGCCTGGTCAAGGGCGCGTACTGGGACAGCGAGATCAAGCGCGCGCAACTGGACGGCCTGGCCGGCTACCCGGTGTACACACGCAAGGTCTATACCGACGTGAGCTACCTGGCCTGCGCCAGAAAGCTGCTGGAGGCGCCCGACGCCATCTACCCGCAATTTGCCACGCACAACGCCCAGACCCTGGCCAGCATCTACCAGCTGGCCGCCAGCGTGGGCGGCAGCTATTACAGCGGCCAGTACGAGTTCCAGTGCCTGCACGGCATGGGCGAGCCGCTGTATGCGCAGGTCACCGGCCCCAGTTCGGAAGGCAAGCTGGCGCGCCCCTGCCGCATCTACGCGCCCGTCGGCAGCCACGAGACACTGCTGGCCTACCTGGTGCGGCGCCTGCTGGAAAACGGCGCCAACACCTCGTTCGTGAACCGCATTGGCGACGCCAGCGTGCCGGTGGCCGAGCTCGTCACCGACCCGGTGCAGGACGTGCTGCTGATCGCCAGCCAGGAGGGGCGCCTGGGCGCCCCGCACCCGCGCATTCCCCTGCCCCATGATTTGTTTGCCGGCGAAGGCCGGCAGGCGCGCGCCAACTCGCAGGGCCTGAACCTGGCGCACGAGCAGCAGCTCGCCTCGCTGGCCGCCGCCCTGCTCTACAGCACGCGCCAGACCTACCTGGCCGCGCCGCCCCAGGTCACGCTGCCCGCCAACCCGGCCCAGGCACCCGGCTGGCAGGCGCTGCGCAACCCGGCCGAGCTGAGCGACATCGTCGGCTGGGTGCGCGAGGCCACTGCCGAGGAAACCCAGGCCGCCGCCGAGCGCGCCGCGCAGGCCGCCCCCATCTGGGCCGGCACGCCCCCGGCGGCGCGTGCCGACGTGCTGGCGCGCGCCGCCGACCTGCTGGAGCAGCGCAGCCAGCCGCTGATGGGCCTGATCATGCGCGAGGCCGGCAAGACCCTGCCGAATGCCGTGGCCGAGATCCGCGAGGCCGTGGACTTCCTGCGCTACTACGGCGCCCAGGTGGCGGCGCAGTTCGACAACGCCGCGCAGCGCCCGCTGGGCGTGGTGCTGGCCATCAGCCCCTGGAACTTCCCGCTGGCCATCTTTGCCGGCCAGGTGGCCGCGGCCCTGGCCGCCGGCAACACCGTGCTGGCCAAGCCGGCCGAGCAGACGCCGCTCACGGCCGCGGCCATGGTGCAGATCCTGCACGAGGCCGGCGTACCCCAGGGCGCACTGCAGCTCGTGCCCGGCCGCGGCGAGACCGTGGGCGCGGCCCTGGTGGCGCACCCGCAGGTGGCGGGCGTGATGTTCACCGGCTCCACCGAGGTGGCACGCATCATTGCGCGCCAGCTCGCCAGCCGCCTGTCAGTGAACGGCCACCCGATTCCGCTGATCGCCGAAACCGGCGGCCAGAACGCCATGATCGTGGACTCCTCGGCCCTGGCCGAGCAGGTGGTGGCCGACGTGCTGGCCTCGGCCTTCGACTCGGCCGGCCAGCGCTGCTCCGCCCTGCGCGTGCTGTGCCTGCAGGAAGACGTGGCCGAGCGCACGCTCACCATGCTGCAGGGCGCGCTGCAGGAATGGTCCATGGGCAACCCCGACCGCCAGAGCACCGACGTGGGCCCGGTGATCGACGAGCAGGCGCGTGCGCAAATCGAGGCACATATCGAGCGCATGCAGGCCGCCGGCCAGAAGGTCACACGCGTGCAGCGTGGCGGCACCGAGCCCCTGAACGGTCACTATGTGGCTCCGGCGATTATTGAAATTGATAGCACTTCGCGTCTGACCCGTGAGGTTTTTGGCCCGGTTTTGCATGTCATCCGCTTCCAGCGCGAGCAGCTCGACGCCCTGGTCGATGGCATCAATGCCACGGGCTATGGCCTCACTTTTGGCATGCACAGCCGCATCGACGAAACCATTGCCCACCTGAGCGAGCGCGTGCAGGCCGGCAACATCTACGTCAACCGCAACGTGATCGGCGCCGTGGTGGGCGTGCAGCCCTTTGGCGGCATGGGCCTGTCGGGCACCGGCCCCAAGGCCGGCGGCCCGCTGTACCTGCACCGCCTGGTGCAGGGCGAGCCGAACGCCGCCCTGGCCGCGCTGCCGCGCGCCGAGGGCGCGCAGCCCGAACCGACGCTGGAACTGCTGGCGCGGCTGCAGCAGACGGTGCTGCCCGGCGTCGATGCCGCCCTGGCGCGCGCCGCCTGCGACGCCGCGCTCTCTGCTGCGCGCCAGGGTGCAAGCTGGCTGCTGCCCGGTCCCACGGGCGAGGCCAACCGCTATCGCCTGCTGCCGCGCGGCCCGGTCTGGGCGCTGCCGCGTACACCGCTGGGCCTGGTGCACCAGCTGGCCGCGGCCCTGGCCAGCGGCAACCCCTGCCATGTGCTGCTGGCACAGGAGGACCAGGGCTGCGCCGCCGCCTGGCAGGCGCTGAGCCAGGCCCTGGGCGACGCAGGCAGCGCCTGGCTGCAGCGCGCCGACGCCGCCAGCCTGCAGGACGCCAGCGCCCCCATCGCCGCGCTGTTGTTCGAGGGCGATGGCGATGCGCTGCTGCAAATCGGCGTCTTGGTGGCCGCCCGCGAGGGCGCCCTGGTGCGCGTGGAGAGCCGCAGCAGCGACGAACTGATGGCTGGCAAGGGCTATGACCTGGCGGCCCTGCTGCACGAGCAATCCATCAGCACGAACACCGCGGCGGCGGGCGGTAACGCACAGCTGATGACCATGGCCTGACAAGGCTGCGCAACGGGAAAGCACCACAAGAGCTTTCAATAAAAACAGACCCTAGCGCCCGCCATACAAGCGCGGGCAGCTATTCATTAAATAGTGAACATCATGCAATTTTCCTGGAACGACCCTACGGCGATCATGTTCGCCATCTACCTGGTGGCGATGCTGGGCATCGGCGCCCTGGGCTACCTGGGCACCAAGAACCTGTCGGACTACATCCTGGGCGGGCGCAGCCTGGGCAGCTTCGTCACCGCGCTGTCGGCCGGCGCCTCGGACATGAGCGGCTGGCTGCTCATGGGCCTGCCGGGCGCGGTCTACCTGTCGGGCCTGTCCGAAGCCTGGATCGCCATTGGCCTGGTCGCGGGCGCCTACCTCAACTGGCGCCTGGTGGCGGCGCGCCTGCGCCTGTACACCGAGCGCGCCGGCAATGCGCTGACCCTGCCCGACTACCTGGCCAACCGCTTCGAGGACAAGGGCAACCTGCTGCGCATCGTCACCGCCATGGTGATCCTGGTGTTCTTCACGCTGTACTGCGCCTCGGGCGTGGTGGCGGGCGCGCGCCTGTTCGAGAACATGTTCGGCATGCCCTACGCCACCGCCCTGTGGGTGGGCGCGGCCTGCACCATCGCCTATGTGCTGATCGGCGGCTTCCTGGCCGTGAGCTGGACCGACACCATCCAGGCCTCCCTGATGATCACCGCGCTGATCCTGGCGCCCGTGATGGCCTGGCTGGCCGTGCAGGGCCAACTGCAGCCGGGCCAGGACTGGCACGCCATCGTCGCTGCCGAGAAGTTCGACATGATGCGCGGCGCCAGCTTTGTCGGCATCGTCTCGCTGCTGGCCTGGGGCCTGGGCTACTTCGGCCAGCCGCATATCCTGGTGCGCTTCATGGCGGCCTCGTCGGTGCAGACCATTCCCGCCGCCCGTCGTATCAGCATGACCTGGATGATTCTGTGCCTGATGGGCGCCGTGGCTGTGGGCTTTGTCGGCATTCCCTACTTTGCATTGAACGAGGCCAGCGCCGCCGCCGTGAACGCCAACGCCGAGACGGTATTCATGGAGGTGTCCAAGCAGCTCTTCAACCCCTGGATCGCCGGCGCCCTGCTGGCCGCCATCCTGGCTGCCGTGATGAGCACGCTGTCCTGCCAGTTGCTGGTGTGCTCCAGCGCACTGACCGAGGACATCTACCGCGCCTTCCTGCGCAAGAACGCCAGCCAGCAGGAGCTGGTGTGGGTCGGCCGCGCCATGGTGCTGGTCGTCGCGCTGATTGCCATTGCGATTGCCAGCAACCCCGAATCCAAGGTGCTGGGCATGGTCAGCTACGCCTGGGCGGGCTTTGGCGCCGCCTTCGGGCCGGTGATCATCCTGTCGCTGTGGTGGGAGCGCATGACGCGCGCGGGCGCCCTCGCGGGCATCGTCACGGGCGCCGTCACCGTGCTGGTGTGGAAGCAGTTCGGCTGGCTGGGCCTGTACGAGATCGTGCCCGGCTTCATCCTGGGCTGGCTGGCCACGGTCGTCGTCAGCCGCCTGGGGCCGGCGCCGTCGGCCACGATGAGCACCGCGCATGTCGCCGTGCAGCGCGAGTTCGAGCGCATCGGCGCGCACTGACGGGCGCGCCGGCCGGGGCGGCGCTCAGCGCGGCGGGTTCTGTCCCGTCATGCCATGCAGCGCGCCGGCCGGGGCGGGTGGCGTTTGCCGGCCTGCCAGCACCCAGCCGGTCCAGGCCAGCCAGGCGGCGCCCAGCACGGCCGCGCCGCCGATCAGCCAGGCGCCCAGGCGCGCCTGATCGTCCAGCAGGTAGGCATTGCACAGGCGCAGCGGCGAATCGATGTAGAGCTGACCGACCACCACCATCATCGGCAGCAGGTTGCCCAGAAAGAAGAACTGCACCACCAGGCCGGCCGGCCGCCACGACAGGCGCAGCGCCACGCCGGCCAGCAGCAGGGTGGCCAGCTTGGCCGCCTCGATGTCGGGGCGCCGCAGCGCCAGGTCGAGCACGCGCGGCACCATCAGCACCGCCAGCGTGACCGCCACCGCCACCAGGCCGGCGATGCCGTGGGCATTCCAGCGCGCCACGGCGGCACGCGCGCGCGGCGGCAGCGCCGCCGCCAGCAGCGCGCCCGCCAGCAGCCAAGCCGGAAACTGCAGCAGCATGTGGCGCCACATGCTGGACTCCATTGCCTCGCGCGTCCACGGCAGGGCCAGCACCAGCCCCAGCGCGCCGCCGGCCAGCCACGGGCGGCGCGCGTTCACGATGCCGTCCCCGGCGCCTGCTGGCGGGCCAGGTGGCGCGCATAGTCCAGCGCCAGCTGTCGCTCCTCGATATCGAACACGCGCACCATGCGGCCTTGCGTGTCGAAGACCAGCAGCGCCGCGTTGTGCTCGTAGTCGCCGCGGCCGTCGGGCACCACCACCACGCCCAGGCGATCCAGCAGGGCCTGCTGCTGCGCCGCCCGCGGCACCCGCACGAAGCGCCACAGCGCCGGATCGGCATTCAGCCGCCGGGCGTAGTCGCGCAGCGCCACCGGATCGTCGCGCGCACCATCGAAGCTGATGGACAGCAGGCGCGCCGCCGCCGGCGCACCGGCCGCGCGATCGGCCTGCAGGGCGGCCTGCAGTTGCTGGAAGCTGCTGCCCAGCGACAGGCAGGTGCTGCGGCAATCGGTGTAGATGAAGTCGGCAATGGTCACGCCACCGCCGGCCAGCAGCCCGGGCAGCGTGGCGGCCGTCACGTCCGGGCCGTCCACCTGGACCGGCGGCGCCGGCACGGGCCGCAGCGCCACCTCCAGGCGGCGCGCGCCCTCGTCGGTCCAGACCTGGAAGTCGTGCGTCAGCCACGATCCCACGCCCCAGCCGCCCAGCAGCAGCAGCAGGCTGAGCAAGGCGGTGCGCCACATCGGCTCGGCCCCCGCGCGCCGGTCAGCCGCCCGGCTGCGCCAGCGCCTTGAGGGCCGCGCCGCCCTCGAACGGCGCGCTGCGGCCACTCTTGCGCTCGGTGGCGAACAGCTCGGCCTTGAGCGGCTCCGCCTTGTTGCTCCAGGCGCCGCGGATGTAGCTGGCGACGCCCGCCAGCTCGGCGTCGGACAACTGCGCGAACGCCGGCATCTGGCCCTTGAACTTCTGCCCCTCCACCTCGATCTCGCCGTCGATGCCGTGCAGCAGGATGTTGGCCAGGATGCGCGGCTCGCCGTGCACCCATTCAGAACCGTCGAGCGGCGGGAACACCCCCGGCAGGCCCTTGCCCGTGGCCTGGTGGCAGGCCGCGCACTGGGCCGCGAACAGCGCCTTGCCGTCCACCGCCGCGCCCGCGCCCGGCGCGCCCGGCGCCGGCCCGGACAGCTCGGCCAGCGTGCGCTGGTCGCCGAAGCGCGCGTTGTCCAGCGGCTCCGAATAGATGATGTAGACCACGGCCCACAGCACCATGAACACCGCGATCAGCAGGGCGATCAGCGGCATGGGGCGGATGGCCTCTTCCGGGTCCTCGTTTTCGCGCCATTGCGCGCGCACGTCGGTGTCATCACTCATGGCGACCCTCCTTTCACGAGGCAGGCGTGCGGGCTTGGGCGTCGTGCACCGACGAGGTGCGCGCGCCCGCGGCTTCGCGCGGCTCGGGCGGCAGCACCGGGTAGTCGCGCTTGAGCGCCTGCAGGTACCGGACCAGATCGAGCGCCTCGGGCGTCGGCACCACCACCTTGCCGGCAGGCACGTGGCCGGGCGGCAGGTTGAGCGTTTCCTCGCCCGGATCGGCCTTGTCCTTGAGCTCGAACAGGTAGGGGTAGGACGGCATGATCGACTCGGGCACGTAAGCACGCGGCTGGTACAGGTGGCCCAGCTGCCAGTCCTTGCTGGGTTGGCGCACGCCGATATTGAACAGGTCCGGCCCGGTGCGCATGCTGCCCAGCAGATGCGGCTTGTCGTACACGTAGTCGCCCGGCACCGAGGCGCGGCCCCAGCCGCGCTGGGCGTCGGCGGGCGCGAAGCTTTCCGAGCGCGGCTGCTGGCTGTGGCAGTACATGCAGCCGTTGGCGATGTAGCTGGCGCGCCCGCGCAGCTCGGCGCTGGTGTAGCGCTTCAGCCCGTCGGGCGGCGGCACGTCGCGCACCTGCATGTAGGGCAGCACGACCAGCGCCGACACGGCGATGGCGAAGGTCACCATGGCCCCCGCCGTGAGTTTGACTTCATTCTCCATGTGCCAGCTCCATCGCCCGCGGTTGGGCCGAGAACAGCGCCGCGCTCACGCGGTGGGGACCGAAGCGCAGCACCATGGCCAGGAAGTGGCCGACGAAAACCAGATGACTGGCCACCATCAGGCCGCCGCCCACGCTGCGCCACTGCAGGTAAGGCAGGGTGAGCTTGACCGACTCGATGAACGGCCTGGCTGGATCGAGCATGGCCAGCCCCTGCAGCCAGCCGCCCCAGGTCAGGAACACGAAATAGATCAGGATGCCGACGCTGGCCAGCCAGAAATGCAGCGAGATCAGGCGCGGATACGGCCACTCCCAATGCAGCACGCGCGGCATCATGAAATAGATGGCGCCGAACAGCACCATGGTGACGAAGCCGTACGCCCCCAGGTGCGCGTGCGCCACCGTGAAGTGCGTGAAGTGCGCCACCTGCTGGACCGAGCGCAACGCCTCGAACGAGCCCTGCAGCGACGACAGCAGGTACATGAAGCCGCCGAACATCACGAAGCGCAGCGTGGGCGAATACCGCGCCAGGCGCGTGCGGCCCTTCATCGTCAGCGCCATGTTGATCGAGAACGCCAGCACCGGGATGATCATCATCATGCTCTGCACGATGGACAGCGTGATCAGCCAGCCCGGCACCGGCCCGCCCACCAGGTGGTGGCCGCCGACCTGGGCGTAGAAGAAGGCCAGCGTCCAGAAGCCCAGGATGGACAGGTTGTACGAACGGATCGGCCGCGCGATGATCTTGGGCAGGAAGTAGTAGATGGCGCCCACCGCCACCGGCGTGAACCACAGGCCCAGCACGTTGTGGCCGTACCACCAGTTCATCGCCGCCTGCTGCACGCCGAAGTGCACGCCCGGCATCTTGCCGACGATGAACAGCAGCGTGATCCACAGCAGGCCGGCCGTGTGGTACCAGGTGGTGACGTACAGCGATTCGACCTTGCGGTTGACCAGCGTGTACATCACCGGGCCGATGATGCACACCATGCCGGCGGCGAAGAAGATGCCGATCTGCCAGGGCATCTCCAGGTACTCCAGCCCGTCGGTCCAGCCGACGCCGATGGCCCCGATGCCGCTGGCGATGGCGATGTTGACCAGCGCGCCGCCCATCATGATCCACATCGAGCCCATCAGCGGCGTGCGCAACAGCCGCGGCATCAGCCAGATGATGATGCCCAGTTCGGCGTTGGTGATCCAGCCGTAGAGCACGGCCGTCAGGTGCACGGTGCGGATGCGGCCGAACGTCATCCAGGCCTCGCTCACCAGCCAGTCGGGCCAGTGCAGCTTGAGCGAGGCCGTCAGCCCGGCGATGCCGCCGAACAGCAGCCACATGCAGGCAAAGCCGATGAACATGAACACCGGAAAGGCGCTGGAGCGATCGGCCGCCACGCGCTCGTCCATGTCGTGTTCATCGGGCACGTGAGCGGCATCGCCCGCCTCCACCGCCGCGGCCTGCAGGTCGGCGCGCGCCGCGCTTTCCAGCGCCGGATCGTCCACCCGCCCGATCTCGCCCCTGGCGAAGATCGCCGAAGCGGCCTTCACGTTCTCCACCAGCAGCCCCTTGCGCAGCGACCAAATGAAGGCGAACAGGCCCAGCATCGACAGTAGGAAGGCCCCCAGCAGACTCAGCAGCGCACTGTCCATCGATCGTCTCCGTTGCGTTTTCGTCCGCGGCTGGCGTACACCGATCGGTGTCGTGCGCTGACGTCGGAAATTTTAAGATTCATCATTGATGAATCTTTTTGGGCGCCCGCATGTCCATGACGGCGCCAGTGTTACGACCAAACGGAAGTTCGGCGTCAGGACGGCCCTGGCACAGGCACGCGGCGTGCGACGCCCGCCCCATCGGGTAGCCCCGCGGGTCGTCTCCTCACTGCCTGGTCAGCACCGGCGCCAGCGCCACCCCGGTATGGGTGCCTGCGCGCACCACGTCCTCGGGCGAACCTTCGGCCACGATGCGGCCGCCGCCGTCGCCGCCTTCGGGGCCGAGGTCGATGATCCAGTCGGCTTCGGCGATCAGGTCGAGGTCGTGCTCGATCACGACCACGCTGTGGCCGCCGTCCACCAGGCGGTGCAGCACGCGGATGAGCTTTTCGACGTCCTGCATGTGCAGGCCGACGGTGGGCTCGTCCAGCACGTAGAGGGTGTGGGGCGCCTTGCGGCCGCGCTTGGTCACGTCATCGCGCACCTTGCTGAGCTCGGTCACCAGCTTGATGCGCTGGGCCTCGCCGCCCGACAGCGTGGGCGAGGGTTGGCCCAGCGTCAGATAGCCCAGGCCCACGTCCTGCAGCAGTTGCAGCGGGTGCGCGATGGCGGGCATGGAGGCGAAGAAGTCAACCGCGTCGTCCACCTCCATCCGCAGCACCTGGCCGATGCTCTTGCCGCGCCAGGTGACGGCCAGGGTCTCGGGGTTGAAGCGCGCGCCGTGGCAGACCTCGCACGGCACCTTGACGTCGGGCAGGAAGCTCATGGCCAGCGTGCGCATGCCCTGGCCTTCGCAGGCCGGGCAGCGGCCGTCGCCGGTGTTGAAGGAAAAGCGCCCAGGCGCATAGCCGCGCGCGCGCGCCTCCAGCGTGTCGGCGAACAGCTTGCGGATCAAATCCCAGAAGCCGATGTAGGTGGCGGGGCAGGAGCGCGGGGTCTTGCCGATCGGCGTCTGGTCGACCTCCAGCACGCGGTCGATGGATTCGAAGCCCTGCAGGCCGCTGCAACCCACCAGCGGCGGTGCCTGGCCGGCGTCCATGGCGTCGCGCCCGGCTTTCGTCGAGCGCTGCTGCACCCAGGCGGCGACGTTGGCCAGCAGTACCTCGCGCGCCAGCGTGGACTTGCCCGAGCCCGAGACGCCGGTGATGGCGACCAGGCGCTGCAGCGGCACGCGGGCGTCGACCTGCCGCAGGTTGTGGCGCTGGCCGCCCAGCACGCTGAGCCAGCGGGTGGCGCCGTCGGGCATCGCCTGGGTTGCTTCTGTATTGATAGCTGCTGGCGCTCTTTGGACGGGCGCTGGAGCCGGTTTTTGCTTGAATCCAGATGCAGCCGCCGCTGCCAGCACCGGCCGGCGCGGCGCCAGCGGGTGGTGCATGGCGTGCAGCAGGTAGCGGCCGGTGGCCGAGTCGGGCGCGGCCTGCACGTCGGCCACGCTGCCCTCGGCCACCAGGCGGCCGCCGCGCACGCCGGCGCCGGGGCCGATGTCGATCAGGTGCTGGGCGGCGCGGATGGTGTCCACGTCGTGCTCGACCACCACCAGGGTGTTGCCGTGGTCGCTGAGCTGCTGCAGCGCGCCCAGCAGGATGCGGTTGTCGCGCGGGTGCAGGCCGATGGTCGGCTCGTCGAGCACGTAGCACACGCCCTGCAGGTTGCTGCCCAGCTGCGCCGCCAGGCGGATGCGCTGGGCCTCGCCGCCCGACAACGTGGGCGCGCCGCGATCGAGCGTGAGGTAACCCAGGCCGACCTGCTCCAGGAAGGCCAGGCGGCCGCGGATTTCGGGCAGCAGGTCGCGCGCGATCTCCTGGGCGCGGCCTTCGAGCTGCAGGCCATCGACCCACTGATGCAGGTCGGTGACGGACAGGCGGGCGAGTTCGGTGATTGCCGTTGGGCGTTGGGCGTTGGGCGTTGGGCGTGGATGCTGCGATTCCTCACGCCGAACGCCGGACGCTGAGCACTCAAGCTCCAGCAGCACGGCGCGCGCGATCGGGTTCAGCCGCGTGCCCTGGCAGGTGGCGCAGGGCTGATCCACCAGGTCTTCCACCTCGGGCTCGTCAAAGGTCTGCTCGCGGCCCTTTTCGTCGGCCGCCAGCACCGAATCGTCCAGCAGCTTGCGCTGCGCGCGCGTCAGCTGCACGCCGGTGCCGACGCAGTCGGGGCACCAGCCGTGCTTGCTGTTGTAGGAGAACAGGCGCGGGTCGGGCTCGGCGTAGCTGGTGGCACACACCGGGCAGGCGCGCTTGGTCGAGTACACCTCGACCCGGCCGATGCGCGCCGTGGACGCGCCCGTCTCCATGGCGTTGCGCAGGCCGGCGATGTCGTGCAGCACGTGCACCACGCCCTTGCCGTGCTCCAGCGCGCGCGCCAGCGATTCGCGCAGCTGCGGCTCGTTGCCGGGGCTGACGGGCAGGCTCATCACCGGCAGCTCGATAGTGTGTTCCTTGAAACGGTCGATGCGCGGGAAGCCGGTGGTGGGCAAGAACTCGCCGTCGACGCGCAGGTGGGTGAAGCCGCGCGGCCGCGCCCAGTCGGCCAGCTCGGTGTAGACGCCCTTGCGGCCCACCACCAGCGGCGCCAGCAGGCCGATGGTCTGGCCGCGAAAGCGCGTGAGGATCTGCGCCGCGATGCGCTCGGGCGTCTGCGGCTCGACGCGCGCGCCGTCGTGGATGCAGTGCTGCACGCCCAGCTTGACGTAGAGCAGACGCAGGAAGTGCCAGACCTCGGTGATGGTGCCCACCGTGCTCTTGCGGCCGCCGCGCGACAGGCGCTGCTCGATCGCCACCGTGGGCGGGATGCCGTAGACCGCATCGACCGCCGCGCGGCCAGCCGGCTGAACGATGGAGCGCGCGTAGGCATTGAGCGATTCCAGGTAGCGGCGCTGGCCCTCGTTGAACAGGATGTCGAAGGCCAGCGTGGACTTGCCCGAGCCCGACACGCCGGTGACGACGTTGAACTGGCCGCGCGGAATGGAGACGCTGAGGTTCTTCAGGTTGTGCTCGCGGGCGCGGACGATGTCGATGGAGGTTGAGCGTTGGGCGTCGGGCGTCGAGCGTGAATACTGAGGCCTGGGTTCTTCCACGCTGAACGCCGAACGCTCAACGCTGAACGTCCGCACGTAGGCGCGCAGCGCGGCGCCGGTGTGCGAGCCGGGGTGCACCATGACCTCCTCGGGCGTGCCCTGGGCCACGATGCGTCCGCCGCCGTCGCCGCCCTCGGGCCCCAGGTCGATCAGCCAGTCGCTGGCGCGCATCACGTCCAGGTTGTGCTCGATCACCACCAGGCTGTGGCCGGCGTCCAGGAGCTTGCGCAGCGCGCGCATCAGCCGGGCGATGTCGTCGAAGTGCAGGCCGGTGGTGGGCTCGTCGAACAGGAACAGCTGGCCCTTGCGCGCCGTGGGCTGGCGGCTGGTGGTCTGGGTCTTCGCTGCCTCGGCCAGGTGGCCGGCGAGCTTGAGGCGCTGCGCCTCGCCGCCCGACAGCGTGGGCACGGGTTGGCCGAGCTTGACGTAGTCCAGCCCCACGTCGACGATGGGCTGCAGCACGCGCACCACCTCGCGGTCGCGCGCAAACAGCTGCACCGCCTCGGCCACGGTGAGGTCAAGCACGTCGGCCACGTTCAGGTGGCGCGCGCGCAGGTCGGCGGGCGCCTGGCGGTCGATGCGCACCTCCAGCACCTCAGGCCGGTAGCGCTGGCCGTTGCAGTCGGGGCAGCGCAGGTAGACGTCGGACAGGAACTGCATCTCGACGTGCTCGAAGCCCGAGCCGCCGCAGGTGGGGCAGCGCCCGTCGCCGCTGTTGAAGCTGAACTTGGACGCGGTGTAGCCACGCTGGCGCGCCAGCGGCGCGTCGGCAAACAGCTTGCGCATGGCGTCCCAGGCGCCGACGTAGCTCACCGGGTTGGAGCGCGCCGTCTTGCCGATGGGCGACTGGTCGACGAACACCACGCCGCTGAGCTGCTCGGCGCCCAGCAGGCGGTCGTGCGCGCCCGGTGATTCGGTCGACTGGCCGAAGTGGCGCATCAGCGCCGGCGCCAGCACGTCCTGGATCAGCGTGGACTTGCCAGAGCCGGATACGCCGGTCACGGTGACCAGGCGTTGCAGCGGAAACTCGACGGCGATGCCCTGCAGGTTGTGCTCGCGCACGCCTTCCAGGATCAGGCGCGGCGTGTCGGCCTTGACGAGGCGCGCAAAGCCCAGGCCGATGCTCTTGCGCCCGCCGAGATACGCGCCGGTCAGGGTGTCGGCGGCGCGCAGTTCATCGGGCGTGCCGTCGAACACGATGCGCCCGCCGGCCGCGCCCGGGCCGGGGCCGAAGTCAAGCACGCGGTCGGCCGCCAGCATCACCGCCGGGTCGTGCTCGACCACCACCAGGGTGTTGCCGGCGCTCTTCAGGCGCTGCATGGCCTGGGTGATGCGGTCCATGTCGCGCGGGTGCAGGCCGATGCTGGGCTCGTCCAGCACGAACAGGGTGTTGACGAGCGAGGTGCCCAGCGCCGTGGTCAGGTTGATGCGCTGCACCTCGCCACCCGACAGCGTGCGGCTCTGGCGGTCCAGCGTCAGGTAGCCGATGCCGACGTCGGTCAGGTACTTCAGGCGGGTCTGGATTTCATCGAGGATCAGCTTGAGCGCCTGGGCGTCGGCGGATGGAGCATCAAAATGGCCTTCGGCGCTTTCCTGATGCGCGCCAGCAGCTCCATTTTTTGAAGCGCCATGAAGCCGGTTGAAGAAGCTCGCCAGCCGATCGATGGGCAGCAGCATCAGGTCGTGCAGGCACAGGCCGGGCAGGGTTTCGAGCTGTTCGCGCGTCCACGCCACGCCTTGCGGCATGAATCTTTGGCGCGGCTCCAGCACGGCATCCGCATCTTCCTTGCTGCCCATGCGCCACAGCAGCGACTCCAGTTTCAGCCGCGCGCCGCCGCAGCTGGGACAGGGCGTGTAGCTGCGGTATTTGGACAAGAGCACGCGGATGTGCATCTTGTACGCCTTGCTCTCCAGATAGGCGAAGAAGCGCCGCACGCCGTACCACTGCTTGCTCCACTGCCCTTCGCGGTAGCTGGGCGTGCCCTCGATCACCCAGCGCTGCTGCTCGGGCGTCAGCTTGTTCCAGGGCGTGTCGCGCGGGATGCCGGCGCCTTCGGCGTGGCGCATCAGGTCGTCCTGGCATTCGCTCCAGGCCGGGGTCTGGAATGGCTTGATGGCGCCGGCGCGCAGGGTCAGGCGGCCATCCGGGATCACCAGGCCGAAGTCGACGCCGATCACGCGGCCGAAGCCCCGGCAGTCGGGGCAGGCGCCGACCGCCGAGTTGAACGAGAACATCGACGGAATCGGATCGCCGTAGCGGATGTCGCTCTCCGGGCAATGCAGGCCAGTGGAGAATTTCCACGGCTCGGGGTCGCCTGCTTCCGGCACGGCGTACACCGTCATGCGCCCGCCGCCGCGCAGCAGGGCCAGCTCGATGGCCTCGATCACGCGCGCGCGCTCGGCGCCGCCCATGCGAAAACGGTCGGCGACGACATCCAGGATCTTCTTGTCGCCTTCCGTGCGCTCGGCCTGCACGCGCGTGAAGCCGGCCGCTGACAGCCACTGCTCGACGTCCTCGGCGGTTGTGCTGGCCGGCAGCTCCACCGCGAAGGTCGCCACCAGGCGTAGGTCGCCATGCTCGCCGGCGCGCCGGTGCAGCTCGGCAAAGATGCTGTCCGGCGTGTCATGCCGCACCGCCAGCGCGGTCTGGCGGTCGAACAGCCGGCCGGCGCGCGCGAACAGGAGCTTGAGGTGGTCGTTCAGCTCCGTCATCGTGCCCACGGTGGAGCGCGAGTTGCGCACCGGATTAGTCTGGTCGATGGCGATGGCCGGCGGCACGCCTTCGACCTGGTCCACCGCCGGCTTGTCCATGCGGTCGAGGAATTGGCGCGCGTAGGGGCTGAAGGTCTCGACGTAACGCCGCTGGCCCTCGGCGTACAGGGTGTCGAACACCAGGCTGGACTTGCCCGAGCCGCTGACGCCGGTGACCACGGTCAGCTCGCCGGTGCGCAGGTCCAGGTCCAGGTTCTTCAGGTTGTGCTGCCGCGCGCCGCGGATGCGGATCAGGCCATCGGTCATTGCGGGTCCGTCGTGAAGGGGCCCGAAGATTCTAGGAGCGTGCCGGGCGCAGGGCGCGGGCGGCGCGAATCGGCCTGCGCGCCACCGGTGTTTGCCGGCTGAAGCGCTCCGCCGGCTGCCCGGCGTGGCCCGACCGGGCATGAAAAACGGCGCCTGGGCGCCGTTTCAGGTCGGTGCGGCCCGCGGGCCGCCGGATCGGTCATCTGCGCGCATGGCCCGAGCTTCACTTGGCGGCGGAGGCCGGGGCGTCGGGCACGTGCACGGCGTCGGCGCCGTGCTTTTCACCGCTCATGTCGACCTTGTCGCCGGCCTGCATGATGACGTAGAGGGAAATCGCGGCGAACACCACGAAACCGAGGGCAATTTTCCACATGTTCGACTCCTTGAAACAGGTCGTTGGGGGCTGAAAACCAGCTCACCCCAGCCGCCGGGCAAGGCCTGGCACTGGGGTGAGCATGGGGGAACGGTCACGGCATGCGCGCCCCGGCCGCGACGGCCGGGGCGCGCCCCGCCGCTCAATCCTCGGCGTAGATGTCCACGTCCTTGGTTTCGCGGAAGAACAGCATGCCGATCACCAGCGTCATGCCGGCGACGATGATCGGATACCACAGGCCGTTGTACATGTTGCCGGTCTGCGCCACGATGGCGAACGAGGTGGTGGGCAGCAGCCCCCCGAACCAGCCGTTGCCGATGTGATACGGCAGGCTCATCGAGGTGTAGCGGATGCGGGTGGGGAACATCTCCACCAGCGCGGCGGCGATCGGGCCGTAGACCATGGTCACCAGGATCACCAGGTAGGCCAGGATGACGATCATCATGCCCTTGTTCATCTTGGCGGGGTCGGCCTTGGTGGGGTAGCCGTCCTTCTTCAGGGTTTCGGCCACGGCCTTCTTGAAGGCGGCGTCCTTGGCCTTGGCTTCGTCGGCCGGGATGCCCTTGGTGGTGTAGCTCTGGATCACGTCGTCGCCGATCTTGATGACGGCGGGCGTGCCGGCGGGGGCCGCTTCGTTGTCATAGCTCACCGAGCCAGCCGCCAGCACCTGTTTGGCGATGTCGCAGGAGCTGGTGAACTTGACCGTGCCCGTCGGGTTGAACTGGAACGAGCATTCGGCCGGGTCGGCCACCACCACCACCTTGTTCTTGGCCTGAGCCGCCGCCAGATCGGGGTTGGCGGCTTCGGCCAGGGCCTTGAACACCGGGAAGTAGGTCAGGATGGCCAGCAGGCAGCCGGCCATGATGATGGGCTTGCGGCCAATCTTGTCGGACAGGGTGCCGAACACCACGAAGAAGGGCGTGCCGATCAGCAGCGCGGCGGCGATCATCAGGTTGGCGGTGACGGCATCGACCTTCAGCTGCTGCGTCAGGAAGAACAGCGCGTAGAACTGGCCCGTGTACCACACCACGGCCTGGCCGGCCACCAGGCCGAACAGCGCGATCAGCACGATCTTGAGGTTCTTCCACTGGCCGAAGGACTCGGACAGCGGCGCCTTGGAAGTCTTGCCCTCGGCCTTCATCTTCTGGAAGGCGGGCGACTCGGACAGCGACAGGCGAATCCACACCGACACCGCCAGCAGCAGGATCGACACCAGGAACGGAATGCGCCAGCCCCAGTCGTTGAACGCCGGCTCGCCCATGATGGTGCGCGTGCCCAGGATCACCAGCAGCGACAGGAACAAACCCAGCGTGGCGGTGGTCTGGATCCATGACGTGTAGGCACCGCGCTTGCCGTGCGGGGCGTGCTCGGCCACGTAGGTGGCAGCGCCGCCGTATTCGCCACCCAGTGCCAGGCCCTGCAGCAGGCGCAGGCAGATCAGGATGACCGGCGCGGCCACGCCGATGCTGGCGTAGTTGGGCAGCACGCCGACGATGAAGGTCGAGATGCCCATGATCAGGATGGTGACCAGGAAGGTGTACTTGCGACCGATCATGTCGCCCAGGCGGCCGAACACCAGCGCCCCGAAGGGGCGGATGATGAAGCCGGCGGCAAAGGCCAGCAGCGCGAAGATGAAGGCCGAGGTCGGATCGAGCCCGGCAAAGAACTGCTTGGCGATGATGGCCGCCAGCGAGCCGTAGAGGTAGAAGTCGTACCACTCGAACACGGTGCCGAGCGAGGAGGCGAAGATCACCTTCCTTTCCTCGGTCGTCATCGGCCGGATGGCCGTGGACGGGGTTGCAGTCGCCATGAGTCTGTCTCCTGTTAATTGCGGTGAGAACGAGCCTGCGGACACGCAACGAGTTGTGTCCTGGGCGCAAATGTGAAATCGGCGCCTGACCGCTTTCTGACGACCGTTCGCCGGTCAGTCCCGCGAAACTGAAGACAGGCTGACAAACTCCGTGGCAACCCTGAGGCATCGTTTTTTGATGTGAAATTGAGGGCCGATTTCGGTCTCCGCGCGGGGCGGATCGACTGGTGAAAACCCCGATCAAAAAAAACGCGTCAGCGTCCCGCAGTGTTGTTGCAACGGTATGTGACGGCGGTCGCAGCGTAAGTACTTGGTCAGTGCCCCTGCCCAGAATCGCGCCGCGCCTGCCGAACCGGCGGCGCGAACCCTGCAAGGAGACCGAGGCATGAGCGACCCGATGGTCGAGCGCGTCCAGCGCAACCCCAAGTACCAGCAACTCAAGCAAGCACGCAGCCGCTTCGGCTGGACGCTGGCGATCCTGATGCTGATCGTGTATTACGGCTACATCGGCCTGATAGCGTTCGACAAGGAGTTCCTGGCCCGCCCGCTGGGCACCGGCGTCACCACCATCGGCATCCCGATCGGCATGGCGGTGATCGTGTTCACCATCGCCATCGTCGGCATCTACGTGCGGCGCGCCAACAGCGAGTACGACGCCCTGACGCGCGACATCCTGGAGGACGCCACCAAATGAACACCGCAAAACGCATCGGATTTTCGCTGGCCGCCCTGACGCTGGCCGGCGGCGCGCTGGCCGCCGGCGGCGACGTCGGCCAGGCCGCCAAACAGGCCACCAACTGGATCGCCATCATCATGTTCACGGTGTTCGTGGCGGCCACGCTGTGGATCACCAAGTGGGCGGCCGGGCGCACCAAGTCGGCGGCCGACTTCTACACCGCCGGCGGCGGCATCACGGGCTTCCAGAACGGCCTGGCGATCGCCGGCGACTACATGTCGGCGGCCTCCTTCCTGGGCATCTCGGCGGCCGTCATGGCCACCGGCTACGACGGGCTGATCTACTCCATCGGCTTTCTGGTCGGCTGGCCGATTCTGACCTTCCTGCTGGCCGAGCGCCTGCGCAACCTGGGCAAGTTCACCTTCGCCGACGTGGCCGGCTACCGCTTCCAGCAGGCGCCGTTCCGCGCCTTCGCCGCCAGTGGCACGCTGGTGGTGGTGGCGTTCTACCTGATCGCACAGATGGTGGGCGCGGGCCAGCTGATCAAGCTGCTGTTCGGCCTGGACTACTGGATCGCGGTAGTGCTGGTGGGCGTGCTGATGATGATCTACGTGCTGTTCGGCGGCATGACGGCCACCACCTGGGTGCAGATCATCAAGGCCGTGCTGCTGCTGTCGGGCGTGAGCTTCATGGGCTTCATGGTGATGGCCCAGTACGGCTTCAGCCCCGAGCGCCTGTTCGCCGAAGGCGTGCGCGTGCGCACCGAGATCGCCGCCAACGGCGGCGCCACCCCGGAGGCGGCGGCCAAGGCCGGCCTGGCCATCATGGGGCCGGGCGGCTTCATCAAGGACCCGATCTCGGCCATCAGCTTCGGCATGGCGCTGATGTTCGGCACGCTGGGCCTGCCGCACATCCTGATGCGCTTCTTCACCGTGCCCAACGCCCAGGAAGCGCGCAAGAGCGTGTTCTGGGCCACCACCTGGATCGGCTACTTCTACATCCTGATCTTCATCATCGGCTTTGGCGCCATCACCCTGGTGCTGACCAACCCCGAGTTCTCCGACACCGCCAAGGGCGTGATCAAGGGCGGCGCCGGCACGGCCAACATGGCGGCGGTGCTGGTGGCCAAGAGCGTGGGGGGCGACGTGTTCTACGGCTTCATCTCGGCGGTGGCGTTCGCCACCATCCTGGCGGTGGTGGCCGGCCTGACGCTGTCGGGCGCCTCGGCGGTGTCGCACGACCTGTACGCCACGGTGTTCAAGAAGGGCAAGGCCGACAGCGCCGCCGAGCTGCGCGTGTCGCGCATCACCACGCTGACGCTGGGTGTCATCGCGGTGCTGCTGGGCATCGTGTTCGAGAAGCAGAACATCGCCTTCATGGTGTCGCTGGCCTTCGCCGTGGCGGCCTCGGCCAACCTGCCGCCGCTGCTGCTGTCGGTGCTGTGGAAGGACTGCACCACCAAGGGCGCGGTGATCGGGGGCTTTCTGGGCCTGATCTCCTCGGTGGCGCTGACGGTGGTGTCGCCCTCGGTGTGGGAAGCCACGCTGGGCAACCCCAAGGGTTCGGCCTGGTTCCCCTACACCTCGCCGGCGCTGTTCTCGATGACCATCGGCTTCGTCGGCGTGTGGCTGTTCTCGATCCTGGATCGCAGCAGCAACGCCGCCGCCGAGCGCGCCGCCTTCCCGGCGCAGCAGGTGCGCTCCGAAACCGGCCTGGGCGCCGCCAAGGCATCGGCGCACTGACGCCACGCGCCACGCGCCCCGTGCAAAGCCGGGCCTTCGGGTCCGGCTTTTTCGTTGCTAACGAAATCGCCGGACGGTCCGGCGAGCGCCGAATAGAATACGAACAAAATCAGCCGTTTGCCCTTACTGGATAAGCGCAAGCAGCTATTATTTTTGAAGTTCTTGATCAGCCCACCTCGCCCCGCAGCACGCGCAGCTTGATGAAGGCCAGGGCGGCCATGACGGCGTCGTTGAGGGCGTCGTGGGCGTCGCGCGTGGGCAGGCCCAGCTCGGACATGATGGTGGCAAAGCGCAGGTCGATGTCGGCCTGGTCGTGCTGCCGGTAGGGTGGCAGCTGGCGGAACTGGTGGTCGTAGTACAGGCGCGAGACCTCGATCTTCTCCTGCGGCAGCGTCAGGCCCAGCGTGGCCTTGAGCGCGCGGTTGATCATGGCGACGTCAAATTCCAGGTAATAGCCCACCAGCGGCCGCGGCCCGATGAAGCGCAGCAGCCGGCGCATGGCCTCCTCGGCCGGCACGCCGGCTTCCACGTCCTGCTGGCGCAGCCGGTGCACGCGGATGCTCTCGGCCGACACGCCCTTCTCGGGCCGCACCAGCAGCTCCAGCCGCTCGCTGGTCAGGATGCGCTGGCCGACGATGCGCACGGCGCCGATGGCCACGATTTCGTCATGCCGGGTGTCCAGGCCGGTGGTCTCGCAATCCAGCGCCACCCACTCGTTGGGTGGCGGCTCGTCCAGCAGAAAGCGCCACCGCGGGTCGGTGAGCTGGCGCCGCTGCCAGCCGCGGCGCAGGCGTTCGATCAGGCCGCTCATGGCGTCACAGCGCGTTGAGCCGGAAGCGGTGCCGCAGCTGCGCCTTGAAGCGCTTGACGGCGTCCAGCGTGTCCTTCAGCAGGTCGCGCTCCAGGCTGTTGAGGCTCTTGAAATCCACCGCGCCGGTCACCGGCTGCTGGCGGTCCAGCTCGGCCAGCCCGGCCTTCAGGCGCAGGCTGAGGAAGAAGTGCAGGCTTTCGGTCAGCTCGCGTCCGGTGTCGGCGCTCAGCTCGCCGCGCTGCACCAGCGCCTCGATGCGCGCCACCGTGCCGGTGTCCGGCAGGCGCGCGGCCAGCGCCATGCTGCGCACGCCGTGCACCAGCGGAAAGATGCCTTCCTTCTTGAGGTTGAGCAGCTGCGCGGCCTCGCCGCCCAGCAGGCGGTTCCACCAGCCGATGCTGCCGCCGAAGGCGTCGATGGCGCCGGCAAAGCGCGCCAGCATGGCGTCGTTGTCGACCGCCATCCGCGTCAGGCTGTCGCGCACCTGCTCCAGCAGGCTGGCGTCGCCGCTGACGGCGTGGGCGTCCATGAAGATGGCTAGGTTCATCAGGCTGTCGCCCTCGGGCATGGCCAGCCAGCGGCGCGTGGTCTGGGCGAACTCGCTGGCCGCCATGCGCCAGGCCGGGTTGCTGACCATGATGCCGCCCGGGCACGGCGGATAGCCAAAGCGCGCCAGCGCGTCGGAAAAGCGCTGGCAGATGCCGGCCAGATCAGCCGGCGGCGCGTAGCCGTCGCGCAGGATCAAGCCGTTGTCCTGGTCGGTCTTGAGCAGTTGCTCGCCGCGGCCTTCGCTGCCCATGACGAACAGGCAGCTATGGGCCACCAGCTCGGCCGGGGCGATGAGCTGCCAGGCGCGATCGAACAGGCGGGCGTTCAAATCCTGCACCAGCCGGGCGATCAGCTCGGCGCGCGTGCCGCCGCGGAACTGGCGCCGGATCATGTCGGTGATCCGCGCCGCCGCCTCGGCCAGCTCGTCGATGTCGCGCGCGCCGTTGATGCGCAGCGTGATCAGCATCGAGTGGTTGGACAGGAAACTGAACACGTCCAGCGCCTCGAGCACGCCCAGCACCTGCTCGCCCTCCCGCACCACCACGCGGTGGATGTGGTGGCGCACCATGGTGGCCAGCGCGTCGCCCACCAGGTCGGACGGGCGCACGCTGACGAGGGCGTAGTTGCTCAGCTCGCCCACCGCGATCTGCTCCAGCGGCCGCCCCGACAGGATGGCGCGCTGCAACGCGTTGGTGGTGAACATGCCCAGGCGCGGCGGCTGGCTGGCCGGATCGCGCACCAGGACGTTGGTGGTGCGCTCCTTCTGGAACAGCCGCACCACGGAGACGATGTCGGTGTCCGCGTCGACCAGGTGCGCCGGCCGCACGAAGGCCTCGTCGACGCGCGCCATGTTCAGCGCCTGCAGCTCGTTGCCGCTCTGGCGCTGGCTGGCGGCGCTGAGCTTGGCGCCCAGGTCGGAAAACAGCAGCGCGCCAAACGTGGCGTTGGAGGCGATCAGGTCGTTGACGGTCTGGCGCGCCAGCGCATAGGCCACCACCTCCTCGACCGCCACGAAGCGGCTGCTGGCCTTGCCGGCCACCAGGGCGCGGCCGTCGAAGCTGTCGTCCGGCCCGTAGGTGGCCACCAGATCCTCGCCATCGAACTGCTCCACCACGCCCTTGATGATGACGAACAGGTGCGTGGGCGCCGTGCCGACGTCGAGGATCACCTCGTCGGGCCGGTAATAAACCACGTCCACGTGATCGCGCACCTGGCGCTGCTCGTGCTGCGTCAGGCTGTCGAAGGGCGAGGCGTTGAAGTTGAAGGCGTTGGGCATGGCAGTGGCCGGGCCGGCGGTTCAGGGCAGATGGTCAAAAAGTCGTCTGAGGCCCGCGCGGCGAGCGCAAGCAGCTATTTAATTTATAGTAAATGAAGGGATCCTGATGCGCATTCGGCGCTGCCCGCCTTGCGCCAGCCTTGCAGCGGCAGGCGCGGCTCAGAGGCTGAGAGTTTTTTGTTCGTGCCCGAAAGGCGCGTCAAAACATCGCTGATCTAGGCGCAAAGCACAGCCATGGCCCGAGCCATGGCGAGCATTTGCTTGCGACGAGCAGCGGTGTTTTGGCGTGCAAGGCGGGCATGGGCAAAAGACTCTCAGGCGCCCGTCGGCAGGCCCCGGCGCCGCAGCACGCGCTGCCAGATGGCCTGGCGCGCCGGCTCGTCGGCGTGCAGCCAGGTGCCGATCTCGTCCAGCCGCCGCGCGCAGCCGAGGCACAGGCCGTCATCGCCGATGCGGCACACGCCGACGCAGGGCGAGGGCAGCGGCGTGCCCGCGCGCATGGCCTGCCGCGCCTGGCGCGCCAGCGCGCGCAGCTCGCGCGACTGCGCCGCCATGGCTTCAGCCCTGCGTCACGTCGGCCACCGGCGCGCCGGTCAGCCGCTCCAGATCGGTCGGCGCCAGGCGGAACACGCCGTGCGGGTGACCGGCGGCGGCCCAGATCACGTCAAAGCGGTACAGCTCGCGGTCGATCAGCACCACCGGTGGGGTGGCATGGGCCACGGGCGACACGCCGCCGATGGTGAAGCCGGTTCGCGCCTTGACGAAGTCGGCATCGGCACGGCCCACCTTGCCCACCAGCGCGGCGACCTTTTTCTCGTCCACACGCTTGTCGCCGGCAGTGATCACCAGCACGGCCGCGTCGTCGCTCTGGCGGCGGAAGATGATGCTCTTGGCGATCTGGCCCACCACCACGCCCAGCGCGTCGGCCGCCTGCTGGGCGGTGCGCGCCGCGTCATCGAGCAGGATCGGGGCGTGGGGATGGCCTTGCGCGGCCAGCGCGGCGGCCACGCGCTGCATGGCTTCGGGCAGGGGTCGGGAAGCTTCGGTCATGGGGCGATTGTCTCCTTGTCAGCGAGCGCCGGCCGCCTGCAGCAGGCGCGCCATCTCGGCCTGCCCGAGCTGGCGGGCGTGCGCCAGCGGGGTGACGCCGTCGCGGTCGGGCAGATTGACGTCGGCGCCGGCGTCGACCAGCAGGCGCACGATCTGCCGGTGGCGCGGCCCGCCATCGCTCAGGATGATGGCTTCGAGCAGCCCCGTCCAGCCCAGGCGGTTGACGTGGTTCACATCCACCCCGGCCTCGATCAGGGTGCGCACGGTGTCCACGTGGCCGCGCTCGCAGGCCGGGATCAGCGCCGTGCCGCCGTAGCGGTTGGTGCTGCGCAGGTCGGCGCCGTGCGCCAGCGCGAGCCGGAGGATCTCCAGATGGCCGCGCGCGCCGGCATAGAGGTAGGGGCTGTCCTGGATCGCATCCTTCGCGTTGACGTCCGCGCCGGCCTCGATCAGCAGCCGCGCGGCCGCCACCTGGTTGGCGTGCGTGGCGACGAGCAACGCCGTGCGCCCCTGCGCGTCGCGCGCGTCGATCGCCGCGCCAGTGGCCAGCAGGCGCCGCAGCTCGGCCACGTCGCCGCGCGCGGCGGCGGCGTGCAGGGGCGTGGCGTCCTGTGCCATCGCGCCCGCCATCACGCCCGCCAGTATCCATGCACCGGCGCTGCACAGCGCCGCGCGCCGCCCTGGCCAGACCCGCACGCGCTCAACCCGCCCGCTTGTTCAGAATCGCCGTGGCCACGCGCGAATTGGGCTTGCGCCCCAGGTGCTCGCTGATGAACTGGCCGGCGTCGATCAGGCGGTCCAGGTCGATGCCGGTGGCGATGCCCATGCCGTGCAACATGAACACCAGGTCTTCGCTGGCCACGTTGCCGGTCGCCCCCTTGGCGTAGGGACAGCCGCCCAGGCCGGCCACCGAGGACTGGAAGTTCCACACCCCCAGCTCCAGCGCCGCCAGGGTATTGGCCAGCGCCTGACCATAGGTGTCGTGGAAGTGACCGCTCACATGATCGAGGTGGTAATGCGCCAGCGTGGCCTCGACGGCGCGCTGCACCTTGCGCGGGGTGCCGACGCCGATGGTGTCGGCCACGTCGACGCGCTCGACGCCGATGCCCTTCATCAGCCCGGCCAGGTAGCCGACCTTCTCGGGCGCGATGTCGCCCTCATAGGGGCAGCCGACGGTGCAGCTCATGGCCCCGCGCACGGCGATGCCGGCGGCACGCGCGGCCTGCACCACGGGGGCAAAGCGCTCGATGCTCTCGGCAATCGAGCAGTTGATGTTCTTCTGGCTGAAGGCCTCGCTGGCGGCGCCGAAGACCACGATCTCGTCGGGCCGGTCGGCCAGCGCCGCCTCGAAGCCCTTGAGGTTGGGCGTCAGCACGCTGTAGCGCACGCCGGCCTGGCGCGTGATGCCGGCCATCACCTCGTGGTTGTCGGCCATCTGCGGCACCCACTTGGGGCTGACGTAGCTGGTGACCTCGATCTCCCGCAGGCCGGCGGCCTGCAGGCGCCGCACCAGTTCGATCTTGACAGCCGCGGGCACCGGCTGCTTCTCGTTTTGCAGGCCGTCGCGCGGGCCGACGTCGATCAGGCGGACTCGGGTGGGGATGCTCATGGTCTTCCTTCCGCTGTGGCGGGCTTGTCTGCGGCCAGTTTAGCGGCTGCGGCGGGCGCGAACCGGCCCGTATGATGCGAAGTCCTCCACTGGCCGGGCGCTGCCCCGGATCGCCTGTCATGCGGCTTGCCCTGCTCTCCGACATTCACGCCAACCGCCAGGCGCTCGATGCCTGCCTGGCCCATGCCCAGGCCGCCGGTGCCGAGCGCCTGGCCTTCCTGGGCGATCTGGTGGGCTATGGGGGCGATCCCGCCTACGTGGTGCAGCGCGTGATGGAGCTGGCCGCGCAAGGCGCGCTGGTGGTCAAGGGCAACCACGACGTCTACGCGATCGAGGCCATGGGCGAAGGCAAGACGCTGGGGCAGGCCGGCGTCCTGTGGACGCAGCAGCAGCTGAGCGTGGAGCAGCGCCGTTTTCTGGCCGAGCTGCCACTGACGCTGCACCAGCCGCCGCTGCTGTTGGTGCACGCCAGCGCCGCCGCGCCGGACCGCTGGCACTACGTCGAAACCCCGCAGCTGGCGGCACTCAGCCTGGACGCCGCCTGTGAGCCGCCCATCGGCGGCCCCGACGTGCACTACGTGTTCGGTGGCCACGTGCACCGGCAGACGCTGTACTACCGCGGCGGCACCGGCAAGCTGATGCCATTCACGCCCACGCCGGGCGTGCCGATCCCGGTGCCGCGCCACCGCCGCTGGCTGGCCACCGTGGGCTCGGTCGGCCAGCCGCGCGACGGCCGCGGCGACGCCATGTACGCCCTGTTCGACGACGCGGCGCAGCAGCTCACCTTTCACCGCGTGCCCTATGACGCGGCGGCGGCGGCGCAGGCGATCCGCGCCACACCGATGCCGCCCTTCTTTGCCGACCGGCTGGAGCTGGGCCGATGAAGGCGCTCGAACCCGGCGTCGAGGTCGACGGCTTCCTGGTCGGCCAGATGATGCACAAGGGCGGCATGGCCCTGATCTACGAAACCCGCTACGCCGACGGCCGCGACGCGCCGTTCCCGATGGTGATGAAGGTGCCGCGCATGACGGCCGGCGACGGTGCCGAGACCATCGTCAGCTTCGAGGTCGAGCACCAGATGATGCAGGCGCTGGACGGCCCGCACGTGCCTTACCTGGTGGCGGCGGGCGACCTGTCGGTGCTGCCCTACCTGGTGATGGAATACGTGCCCGGCCGCACGCTGGACCACTGGCTGGACCAGACGCTGCAAGGCACACCCGTGCCAGCGCTGGAGCTGGCGCGCCTGGGCGCCGCCGTGGCCAACGCCGCCCACGACATGCACCAGCAGAACGCGGTGCATTTGGACCTCAAGCCCGCCAACGTCATCATCCGCGACGCCGCCGCCGGCACGCCCGACGACGCGCCGCTGCACGCGGTGCTGCTGGACTTCGGCCTGTCCTTCCACGCCCACTACCCCGACCTGCTGGCCGAGGAGCTGCGCGAGGCCGTCGGCTCGCCGGCCTACATGTCGCCCGAGCAGGTGGTGGGCGTGCGAGGCGACCCGCGCAGCGACGTGTTCGCCATCGGCGTGATGCTGTACGAGCTGGCCACCGGCGAGCTGCCGTTCGGCGCGCCCAGCAGCAAGGGCGGCCTGCGCCAGCGCCTGTGGATGGACCCGCGACCGCCGCGCGCGCTGCGCCCCGACCTGCCCGAATGGCTGCAGGAGGTGATCCTGCGCTGCCTGGAGCCGGTGGCGGCCGAGCGCTACCCCTCGGCGGCGCACCTGGCGTTCGACCTGACCCAGCCCGAGCAGGTGCAGGTGACCGAGCGTGGCCGGCGCCTGAAGGGCACCGGCTTTCGCACCCATTTCAAGCGCTGGCTGCGCGCGGCCGGCGCGCAGTACCAGCCCAGCCCGCTGCCGACACGCGTGATCGACGAGGTGCCGATCCTGATGGTGGCGGTGCCGCACCACGACGTCACCGACGCCACGCTGTATTCGCTGCGCGAGGCGGTGCGCCGCTCGCTGGGCATTCGCCCCGGCGCGCGGCTGGCGGTGATCACCGTGGTGGCGCCGGGCGCCGCCAGCAGCACCGACGCCAGCCGCAGCGAAACCGCCCAGCACCGCCAGATGCTGACCATGCTCAAGACCTGGGCGCAGGGCCTGCCGCAGGAGCGGCACCAGATCTCGTATCACGTGATGGAAGACAGCGACCCGTCCGAGGCGATCCTGCGTTACGCCCGCGCCAACCACGTCAGCATGATCGTGATGGGCGCGGCCACGCACGGGCTGCAGATGCAGCGCTTCGTCGCCACGGTGCCGATCAAGGTCGCCATGGACGCGCCCTGCACCGTCATCCTGGTCAAGCAGAGCACGCCGTTCGAGCAGCTCGGCGGGGCCGCGTGATCACTCATCAAAACCGGTGCTAGCGCCCGGCAGACGAGCGCCAACAGCTATTATTTTGATAGTAATCCGAGGCGCAGCAGTTCGGCCCCTTCGGTCACCTGGTCGCCCGGCGCGTACAGCACCTCGTCCACCACGCCGTCCTGCGGCGCGGCGATGGTGTGTTCCATCTTCATGGCCTCCATCACCGCCAGCGGCTGGCCCTTGCTGACCTTATCGCCGGCCTTGACGGCGATCGACACCACCTTGCCGGGCATCGGCGCCGTCAGCCGCCCGCCCTCGCCGGCGCCCTCGTCGGCGCGCGACAGCGTGTCCAGCTCGGTGATCTGCACCGCGCCACGCGTGCCGAACACGTGCTCGACCTCGCCCAGCGCGTAGACCTGCACCAGTTCGCGCGCGCCGCCGTAGCGCAGGTCGATGCGGCCGTCCGGCAGCGCGGTCAGCGACAGCGGCTTGGGCTCGGCATCGTCGACCTGCAGTTGCAGGCCATCGCTCAGGTAGCGCAGCTTGGCCACCACCGACTCGCCGCGGTATTCGAGATCGACCCGGCGCGAAGCCACGCCGTGCGAGCGAAAGCCGTCGGTGCGGCTGAACGGGTCGCTGGTTTCGGCGGCGCGCTCGGCCAGCACGGTCTGGGCGACGGCGGCGGCCACGGCCATGTCGCGGCCCAGCCGGTCCTGCTGGAACAGCTGCGCGCGCTCGCGCGGGATCAGCGCGGTGTCCAGCCGGGCCTGGGCGAACGAGTCGCTGGCCAGCACGTGGCGCAGGAACTGCACGTTGGTCTGCAGGCCCACGATGTGGGTGGCGGCCAGCGCGGCGTCCAGCTTGGCCAGCGCCTCCTGGCGCGTTTCGCCCCAGACGATCAGCTTGGCGATCATGCTGTCGTAGAAGGGGCTGATGGCGTCGCCCTCGCGCACGCCGTCGTCGAAGCGCACCGCGCCAAATTCAAACGCCGCGTGCGGCGGCTTGCGGTACACGTGCAGCGTGCCGGTGGCGGGCAGAAAGTCCTTGTCGGGGTTTTCGGCGCAGATGCGCGCCTCGATGGCATGGCCGTCGATCAGCAGTTCGTCCTGCGTCAGCGGCAGCGGCTGGCCGGCGGCCACGCGCAGCTGCCACTCCACCAGGTCCTGGCCGGTGATGGCCTCGGTCACCGGGTGCTCGACCTGCAGGCGGGTGTTCATCTCCATGAAGTAGAACTTCATCTGCTCGGGGTGCTCGTAGCCGCCCGGCTGCTCGACGATGAATTCCACCGTGCCGGCGCCCACGTAGCCGACCGCGCGCGCCGCCGCCACGGCGGCCTCGCCCATCTGCCGGCGCAGCGCCGGCGTCAGGCCCGGCGCGGGGGCTTCTTCCAGCACCTTCTGGTGGCGCCGCTGCACCGAGCAGTCGCGCTCGAACAGGTACACGCAATGGCCGTGCGTGTCGGCGAACACCTGGATCTCGATGTGGCGCGGGCGCTGCACGTATTTCTCGACCAGCACGGCGTCGTCGCCAAAGCTGTTGATGGCCTCGCGCTTGCAGGACGCCAGGGCGGCGTCGAAGTCCTCGCCGCGCTCGACCGCGCGCATGCCCTTGCCGCCGCCGCCGGCGCTGGCCTTGATGAGCACCGGGTAGCCGATGCGGTCGGCCTGCTGGCGCAGCAGCGCCAGGTCCTGGTCGGCGCCGTGGTAGCCCGGCACCAGCGGCACGCCGGCGCCTTCCATCAGGCGCTTGGATTCGGCCTTCAAGCCCATGGCGTTGATGGCGCTGGCCGGCGGGCCGATGAACACCAGACCGGCATCCTGGCAGGCCTGCGCGAAGTCCTCGTTCTCGCTCAGGAAGCCATAGCCCGGGTGGATGGCCTGGGCACCGGTGGCGCGCGCGGCGTCGATGATGCGCTGCCACTGCAGGTAGCTGTCGCGCGGCGCGCTGCCGCCCACGTGCACGGCCTCGTCGCAGGCCAGCACGTGCTTGGCGTGGGCGTCGGCGTCGGAATAAACGGCCACCGTGCGCACGCCCATGCGGCGCGCCGTGGCGGCCACGCGGCAGGCGATTTCGCCGCGGTTTGCGATCAGAATCTTTTCAAACATGGTGCCCTCCGCGGCTCAATCGCCTGCGCACGCTGCGCGTGCCAGTCGGTTTGTCTGACGACCGCGCTGCGCGCGAACGCCGCGGTTTGCGATCAGGATCTTGGTGAACATATTCGTCTCCTTAGGAACCGGATGACACCCGGGCGTCGGACTGCGCCAGAGTGTCGTGACCAAAAAAGCCGCGCAGCTTGCGCACGACCAGCTTCAGAAAGCGCGCCAGCCAGAGCAGCAGCAGGGCCGACACCAGCAGCATCACCACCAGGGCGACGCCGAAGACCACCGGGTGCTGCGTGGCCAGCCAGACCACGACCACCACCAAGCCATCCTCGAACAGCGAGGCCAGCCCGTTGGAAAACGGCTCGGGCGAGGTGTTGATGGCCGCGCGCGTGGTGGCCTTGGTGGCAAACGCGGTGGTGGCCAGCGAGCCGCCCAGCAGGCCCGCCACCACGGCCATGGTGGCCGAGTCGGCGCCGAACACGCTGCCGGCCAGCAGCGCGCCGGCCGGGATGCGGATGACGCTGTGCACCGCGTCCCACAGGCTGTCGAGCCACGGAATCTTGTCGGCAAAGAATTCGATGAACATCATGAAGCCGCTGGCCGCCAGCACCGCCGGGTGCCGCAGCAGGTGCAGACCGGCCGGCAGCGCGATCCAGTCGGCCGCGCCCATGGCGCCGACCAGAAACACCACCGCATACAAGCGCACGCCGCTGGCCCAGCCCAGCGCCGCCGCCAGCGCCAGCAGTTGCGGCATGTCCATGCGCGCGGCCGCCTGACCGGCCGATTGCGCCGCCTGGCCCAGCGCCGCGGCCGAGTCTGGCCCCAGGTGCAGGCCCATGCCGTGCAGCCACTGGATGAATGAAGCGAGCCAATCGGGCATGAATTCTGGTGAGGATCGGGAACTCGATAACTATCAATTCAATAGCTGCTTGCGCTTGATGGACAAGCGCCAGAGGCCAAATTCAGGCTCTTCTCGCGAATGATGGTGATGGCCTGCGAGACAAGGCTTCGAATGGTCGCTTATTGGAAACCGCCAACCTCCGAACGCAGAGGACGCAGAGATTTCGCAGAGGACGCAGAAAGCCAGAAGATCCATCGGTTTTCTTTGCGTCCTCTGCGTATGACTGTTCATTTTTCTCATGCGCCGTGTCGCAGTGCGGCACTGATCGAGTACCTCACCATCATTCGCGAGTAGAGCCCAAATTCATTTGAAAATTCATGGAGTCCGAATCGGTCATGCCAGCCACGCCGGTTTGCGCTTTTGCAGGAAGGACTGCACGCCTTCCTTGCCCTCGTCGCTGGCGCGGATGTCGGCGATGCCCTCCACCGTGCGCTCGATCAGCAGGCGGGTGATGTCGCGCTCAGCCACGTCCTGCACCAGCTGCTTGCAGGCCTTGACGGCGTGGGGGCTGGCGCTGGTGAGGGCCTTGAGCAGGTCGGCCACCGTGGCGTCGAGGCGCTCGGCGCTGACCACCTCGTGCACGAAGCCGATGCGGTGCGCCTCGGCGGCGCCAAAGCGCTCGGCTGTCAAGAACCAGCGGTGCGCCGCGCGCGGGCCCATGGCGCGGATGACGTAGGGGCTGATGGTGGCCGGGATCAGGCCGAGCTTGACCTCGCTCAGGCAGTAATGCGCCGTGTCCACGCTGACGGCCATGTCGCAGGCGGCGACCAGGCCCATGCCGCCGGCGTACACGTCGCCCTGCACGCGGGCAATCGTCGGCTTGGGGCATTCGTAGATCGTGCGCAGCATGAAGGCCAGCTGGGCGGCATCGCGCAGGTTCTCCTCGCGCGTGTAGTCGGCCATGCGGCGCATCCAGTTCAAGTCGGCGCCGGCGCAGAACGCCGGGCCTTCGGCCGCCAGCACGATGGCGCGCACCCGGGCGTCATCGCCCAGTGTGGTGAAGGCCTGCGACAGCTCGGCGATGACTTCGTCGTTGAAGGCGTTGCGCACCTCGGGGCGGCTCAAGGTGACGGTGGCAACGTGGCCCTGCACGTCGGTGCGGATGGCGGTGCTCATGGGCGGGCTTCCTTCGGGTGTTCTGCGAAAAATGAACCGGGATACAAACCAATGGGGCGGGCTGGCATCAATGCACCCAGACGCGCAGGCCGCGGTGCGCGGCGATGGCATCAAAGTCGCGGTCGCTGTGCAGCAGCAGGTAGTCCTGCTCGATGCAGAAGGCGGCGATCATCACGTCGATGCTGCTGCGCACCGTGATGCCGCGCGCGCGCAGCAGGCGATAGTGCTCGGCAGCGGCCAGTGCGATGTCTTCGCCGCCGCAGGGCTCGACGCTCAAGGTTTGCAGCAACAGACGCGCCTGACGCAGCGCTCGCTCGTCGCGAAAGCCGCGCAGCACCTCGTAGAGCACCAGGTCGGGCACCACCAGGCGGGTGTGGCCATCGGCCAGCAAGCGATCGAGCGCGTCGCACGCCGCCGTGGGCCGATCGACGAAGAAGTCGATCCAGACGCTGGAGTCAACGACCAGCACCGCGCGCCGCCTTTCTGCCGCTGCCGCTGGACGCCGCGGCTTTCGTCTTCGTGTAGCGGGCGCGCGGCTCCTGCACGCTGTACTCCAGCGCCTCCTCGGGCTCGTCCTCGGCCGGCTGCGTCCAATCGATGGACTCGTCGCCTTCCCATTTCAGCTTGCCCTTCCACTTGAGAATCTCGCGGTAGGCCGCCTGCCGCGCCAGCAGGCGCAAGCCAGCCTCCACGGTTTCCTTCTTGGTGGTATAGGGGCCGGCACGCATGGCCTTGGCCAGCAATTCGTCGTCTATGTCGATGTTGGTGCGCATGATGTGTATTTATATCCTACTTGAGACACATCGTACACCTTACATCCGGAAAACGCCAAATTTGACGTCCTCCACTGGCGCGTTCAGCGCCGCCGACAGGCCCAGCGCCAGCACGCGGCGGGTGTCGGCCGGGTCGATCACGCCGTCGTCCCACAGGCGGGCGGTGGCGTAGTAGGGGTGGCCCTGCTCTTCGTACTGCTGACGGATGGGGGCCTTGAAGGCCTCTTCTTCCTCGGCGCTCCACTGGCCGCCCTTGGCTTCGATGCCGTCGCGCCGCACCGTGGCCAGCACGCTGGCGGCCTGCTCGCCGCCCATCACGCTGATGCGCGCGTTGGGCCACATCCACAGAAAGCGCGGGCTGTACGCGCGGCCGCACATGCCGTAGTTGCCGGCGCCAAAGCTGCCGCCGATGATGATGGTGAACTTGGGCACGTTGGCGGTGGCCACGGCCGTCACCATCTTGGCGCCGTGGCGGGCGATGCCTTCGTTCTCGTACTTGCGCCCGACCATGAAGCCGGTGATGTTCTGCAGGAACACCAGCGGGATCTTGCGCTGGCAGCACAGCTCGATGAAGTGCGCGCCCTTTTGCGCCGATTCGCTGAACAAGATGCCGTTGTTGGCGACGATGCCCACCGGCATACCCTCGATGTGGGCGAAGCCGCACACCAGCGTGGTGCCAAAGCGCGCCTTGAACTCCTGAAACTCGCTGCCATCGACGATGCGGGCAATGATCTCGCGCACGTCGAAGGGCTTGCGTGTGTCGGTCGGGATCACGCCGTACAGCTCCTCGGCCGCGTATTTGGGTGCACGCGGGGTGCGCAGGTCGCCGGCGGGCGTCTTGACGTGGTTCAGGTGCGCCACCACCTGCCGCGCCAGCGCCAGCGCGTGCATGTCGTTCTGCGCCAGGTGGTCGGCCACGCCCGACAGGCGCGTGTGCACGTCGCCGCCGCCCAGGTCCTCGGCGCTGACCTCCTCGCCGGTGGCGGCCTTCACCAGGGGCGGGCCGCCCAGGAAGATGGTGCCCTGGTTCTTGACGATGATGGACTCGTCGCTCATGGCTGGCACGTAGGCGCCGCCGGCGGTGCAGCTGCCCATGACCACGGCGATCTGGGCGATGCCCTGCGCGCTCATCTGCGCCTGGTTGTAGAAGATGCGGCCAAAGTGGTCGCGGTCGGGGAACACCTCGTCCTGGTTGGGCAGGTTGGCGCCGCCCGAATCCACCAGGTAGATGCAGGGCAGGCGGTTTTGCTGCGCGATCTCCTGCGCGCGCAGGTGCTTCTTGACGGTGATGGGGTAGTAGGTGCCGCCCTTCACCGTGGCGTCGTTGCAGACGATCATGCAGTCCACGCCCGACACGCGCCCGATGCCGGCCACCATGCCGGCGGCCGGCGCCTCGTCCTGGCCGTTCTTGTCCTTGTACATGTGCAGCGCGGCCAGCGGCGCGATTTCCAGGAACGGCGTGCCAGGGTCGAGCAGCATCTGCACGCGCACGCGCGGCAGCAGCTTGCCGCGGTCCAGGTGTTTCTTGCGCGCGGCTTCACCTCCGCCCTGGCCGGCCTTGGCGACTTGCGCTTTCAGGTCATCGACCAGCGCGCGCATGGCGGTGGCATTGGCCTGAAAGTCGGCCGAACGGGAATTGAGTTTGGTGTCGATGGTGGGCATGGGGGGCTCAAATGAAAATTGAATACCGAACGCAGAGGACGCAAAGGTTTCGCAGAGGGCGCAGAAAAAATGCTGAATCAACTGGGCTGTTCTTTTGCGTCCTCTGCGTGAATTCCGCGTTCTCTGCGTTCGGTCAAGTTTTGGATTTCAGGCCGTCTGGTCCTGCACCAGACCCAGCTCGGCCACCATGACCTCGCGGATTTTGAACTTCTGGATCTTGCCGGTCACCGTCATCGGAAACTCGGGCACGAACTTCAGGTAGCGTGGCACCTTGTAGTGCGCGATCTTGCCCTTGCAGAACTCGCGCACCTCGCCGTCGGTGAGCTGCTGACCAGGCTTGACGATGATCCAGGCGCACAGCTCCTCGCCAAAGCGCTGGTCGGGCACGCCCACCACCTGCACGTCCTGCACCTTGGGGTGGCGGTACAAAAACTCCTCGATCTCGCGCGGGTAGACGTTCTCGCCGCCGCGGATCACCATGTCCTTGATGCGCCCGACGATGTTGACGTAGCCCTGCTCGTCCATGGTCGCCAGATCGCCGGTGTGCATCCAGCCCTCGGCGTCGATCGCCTCGGCGGTGCGCTGCGGGTCTTCCCAATAGCCCTGCATCACCGAATAGCCGCGGGTGCAGAACTCGCCACGTTCGCCCACCGGCACGGTGCGGCCGGTCTCGGGGTCGATGATCTTGATCTCCAGGTGCGGCTGCACCAGGCCCACGGTGGACACGCGCTTGTCCAGCGGCGTGTCGGTGGAACTCTGGCAGCTGACGGGCGAGGTCTCGGTCATGCCGTAGGCGATGGTCACCTCGCCCATGTTCATCTCGCTTTGCACCCGCTTCATGACCTCGATCGGGCAGGGGCTGCCGGCCATGATGCCGGTGCGCAGGCTGGACAGATCAAATTCCTTGAAGCGCGGGTGGTCCAGCTCGGCGATGAACATGGTCGGCACGCCGTGCAGGCCGGTGCACCTCTCGTCCTGCACCGTCTGCAGCACGGCAAGCGGATCGAAGGCGTCGTTGGGGTAGACGATGCAGCCGCCATGCGTCAGCACCGCCAGGTTGCCCAGCACCATGCCGAAGCAGTGGTACAGCGGCACGGGGATGCACAGGCGGTCGGCTTCCGTCAGCTTCATCGCCTCGCCGATGAAGAAGCCGTTGTTCAGGATGTTGCGGTGCGTCAGCGTCGCGCCCTTGGGAAAACCCGTGGTGCCGCTGGTGAACTGGATATTGATCGCATCCTGGTTGTGCAGCAGCCGCGCCACCTGCGGCAGGCGCTCGTCCTGCGCCTCGCCGGCCTGGATCAGGTCGGAAAAGCGCATGAAGCCGGGCTCGTCGGCGCCCTCGCCCGCCACGTCGATCCAGATCGCGTGCTGCAACTGCGGCAGCGTTTGCGACTGCAGCGGCTCACCCGGACTGGCGTGCGCCCATTCGGGCGCCAGCTCGCGCAGCATGCCCAGGTAGTCGCTGGTCTTGAAGCGCGGCATGGTCACCAGCGCGCGGCAGCCCACCTTGTTCAGGGCGTATTCCACCTCGGCCGTGCGGTAGGCCGGGTTGATGTTGACCAGCACCAGCCCCGCCTTGGCCGTGGCCAGCTGCATCAGCACCCACTCGGCGTTGTTGTGCGACCAGATGCCGACGCGCTCGCCCGGCTTCAGGCCCAGGCGCAGCAGCGCGCTGGCCAGGCGATTGGCCTCGGCCTGCAGCTGGCGGTAGGTGTAGCGGCGCCGCTGATGCGCCACCACCAGCGCCTCGCGCTCCGGGAAGCGTTCGACCATGGCGTCGAAGAAGGCGCCAAGGGTCTGTTCGATCAGCGGCGGCGTCTGCGCGCCGCGCGCGTAGCTCTCGGTCAGTGCCGTGCTCATGTCGCGTCTCCTGCAAATCCGGGCCGGGCGGCAGCGCCATCGTAGTGCAGCATCGGGCCGCCCGTACAGGCGCCAGCATAGCCCCGACGCGCGCATCGGTGTTGCCACGGTGGTTGCAAAATACGCCAGCCAGAACCACAGTTGAGACGTGACCACGCCGCCCACCCCCGACCGCCTGCCGCGCCCCGCCGGGCAGACCCCGATCTCGCTGGTGCGGGCGGTATTGCTGGCCTACGCCCAGCGTCACCTGGACCCTTCAGCGGCCTTGCGCAAGGCACAAATCACGCCATCCGATCTGAGCCAGTCGCACGGCCACGTGACCGCCCTGCAGTTCGAGCGCCTGTGCTCGGCCGCCATGCAGGAGCTGGACGACGAGGCGCCCGGCTGGTTCAGCCGCCGCCTGCCCTGGGGCAGCTACGGCATGCTGGCGCGCGCCAGCATCAGCGCGCCCACGCTGGGCCTGGCGCTGGCGCGCTGGTGCCGCCACCACGGCCTGCTGACCGAGGACGTGGCGCTGACGCTGGAGGCCAGCGGCGCGCAGGCCCAGGTGCGCATCGACGAGCGGCGCGCGCTGGGCGCGCTGCGCGAATTTGCCCTGCTGTCGCTGCTGCGCAACCTGCACGGGTTGGCCTGCTGGCTGGTGGATTCGCAGATCGTGCTGCAGGGCGCGCGGTTTCCGTTTGCCGCGCCGGCGCACGCCGAGCTGTACGCGCGGCTGTTCCCGGGGCCGGTGCGGTTTGGCGCGCCGCAGGCTGGCCTGCGCTTTGACGCCCACTACCTGCAGCTGCCGCTGCGCCGCGACGGCGCCGCGCTGGACCAGATGCTGCGCCGCGCGCTGCCGATCCTGGTGTGGCCCTACCGGCGCGATCGCCTGCTGTCGCGCCGCGTGCGCGCCCTGCTGCAGCAGCCGCAGGCGGCGCACACGGCCGATACGCTGGCGGCGCGGCTGGGCCTGTCGGCGCGCAGCCTGCACCGCCAGCTGCACGCCGAAGGCACCAGCGTGCAGCAGCTCAAGGACGAGGTGCGGCGCAGCCAGGCCTGCGAGCTGCTGCTGCGCACCGACTGGCCGATGGCCCGCGTGGCGCGCGCGGCCGGTTTTGCCAGCGACAAGAGCTTTGCCCGCGCCTTCCGCCAGTGGACGGGGCAGACGCCGCAGGGCTGGCGGCAGCAGAGCGCTCCAGAGCAAAAACCAGCTCCAGCGCCCGATTGACGTGCGCAAGCAGCTCTTGATTCAATAGCATTCGACATGCCCCGGCGTACCCGCGGCCGAGTGGTTACAGTCACGCCCATGAAACCCGCACCCCGCCCCCTGTTCACCCCCGACCATCACGCCTTCCGCGTGCAGGTGCGCCGCTTCTGCGAGCGCGAAATCGCCCCCCACCACGCCGCCTGGGAAGAGGCGCACGGCGTGCCGCGCGAGGTTTGGCGGCAGGCCGGCGACAACGGTCTGCTGTGCTGCTGGCTGCCCGAGGCGCTGGGCGGCCCGGGAGCCGACCTGCTGTTCGACTGCATCGTGGCCGAGGAGCTGGGCCGCATCGGCGCCACCGGCCCGGGTTTTCCGCTGCACTCGATCATCGTGGCGCCCTACCTGGCGGCGCACGGCACGCCCGAGTTGCAGCAGGCGCTGTTGCCAGCGATGGTGAGCGGCGAAAAGATCGCCGCCATCGCCATGACCGAGCCCGGCACCGGCAGCGACGTGGCCGCCATCCGCACCCAGGCCCGGCGCGAAGGTGACCACTATGTGTTGTCGGGCCAGAAGACCTTCATCACCAACGGCCACAACGCCGACGTCATCGTGGTGGCCTGCAAGACCGACCCCGACAAGGGCGCGCACGGCGTGTCGCTGCTGGTGGTCGAGCGCGGCATGGTCGGCTTCACGCGCGGGCGCAACCTGCGCAAGATCGGCCAGCACGCGCAGGACACGGCCGAGCTGTTCTTCGACCAGGTGCGCGTGCCGGCCAGCCACCTGCTGGGCGAGGAAGGCCAGGGCTTCAAGTACCTGATGCAAAAGCTGGCGCAGGAGCGCCTGCTGGTCAGCGTGGGCTGCCAGGCGCGCGCCGAGGCGGCGCTGGACTGGACCGTGGCCTACGTGCAGGAGCGCAAGGCCTTTCGCCAGCGCGTGGCCGACTTTCAGAACACCCGCTTCAAGCTGGCCCAGCTGGCCACCGACATCGCCGCCGGCCGTGCCTACTGCGACCAGCTGATCGCGCAGCACCTGGCCGGCGGGCTGGACGCGGTGGGCGCCGCCGCCGGCAAGCTGTGGCACAGCGAGCTGCTGGGCCGCGTGACCGACGAATGCCTGCAGCTGTTCGGCGGCTACGGCTACATGCACGAATACCCGATCGCCCGCGCGTACACCGATGCGCGCATCGAGCGCATCTACGCCGGCACCTCGGAGATCATGAAGGAGATCGTGGCGCGGGACCTGCTGGACGGCAGGTAAGCCGTCTTCCCAGGTATCGCCCACCGGCCTGACATGCCCTTCAGCAACCCCGACCAGGCGCTGATCCACCGCTTCATCGCGGATGGCAGCCGGCCGATGGCGTTCGACGCCAACCCGATGGCACGGGCGCTGGGCGCCGAGTTGCGCGCGGCCGACCTGCGGGCGGGCACGGTGACGCTGGCCTTCGCGCCCGACCCGCTGTTCATCCAGGGCACCGGCGTGCTGCAGGGCGGCGCGGTGACGGCCATGCTGGACTTCGCCATGGCCTTTGCCACGCTGGCGGCGCTGCCGGTGGGCGGCTCTTGCGCTACCGTCAATCTGAACACCGCCTTCCTGCGCCCGGCGCCGCAGGGGCGCTATCTCGCCGTCGGGGAGGTCGAGCGGCGCGGCCGGCAGCTGGCCTTCACGCACGCACGCCTGCTGCGCGAGGACGACGGGCAAACCGTGGCGACGGCCACGTCCACGCTGGCGCTGGTTCAGCCGGATTCTTAGCCGGATGGCGCTCCATCGCCCGTCCAAACAGCGCCAGCAGCTCTCGATTCAATAGCGATCAGCGAGGACGCCGATCGCGCCCCGGTGCGCGCACTGCCGCACGGAGCCGGGTGGCTCAGAGCGCGTGCGTCACCAGCCGGAAGTCCGGGTCTTCCGGGTAGGCCTTGACCTCGAAGCCCAGGCTGCGCATCAGCTTGAGCATGCCGTTGTTGTGCGTGAGCACCAGGCCGATGATTTCCTGCAGGCCCTTTTCGCGCGCCGCGTCCATGATGCTGAGCATCAGCCGCGTGCCCAGGCCCTGGCCGGCGTAGCCGTCGTCGACCACCAGCGAGAACTCGCAGCTGCTCTGATCAGGGTTGGTGATGTAGCGCGACACGCCGATGATGCGCTCGCGCGTGGTCTTGCCGCCGTCCTCGGCCAGCACGTCTTCCTCGACCACGGCGCACAGCGCCATCTCGCGGTCGTAGTCGATCAGCGTGAAGCGCGACAGCATGTGCGGCGGCAGCTCGGCCATGTTGGAGACGAAGCGGAAGTAGCGGCTCTCGGGCGTCAGGCGCTTCATCATGTCCTGCAGCGGCTGGGCGTCGTCGGGGTGGATCGGGCGCACCTTGTATTCGCCGCCGCCACGCAGCGGCCACAGCTGCTCGAAGCGCGCCGGGTACGGCAGGATCGACAGGTGGCCGTAGCGCCCGGCGCGCCCGGGCGAGGCCTGCGCCGCCGGGCCGATGACGATGCGCGCGTCCACCGCCAGCACGCCGTGCTCGTCGACGATGATGGGGTTGATGTCCATCTCGCGCAGCTGCGGCAGCTCGCACACCATTTCGGACACGCGCAGCAGCACCTGCTCCAGCGCCGCCATGTCGACCGCCGGCGCGCGCCGCCAGCTGCCCAGCGTCTCGTGCACGCGCGAGCGCTCCATCAGCCGCCGCGCCAGGAACTGGTTGAGCGGCGGCAGCTCCATGGCGTGGTCGCGGTACAGCTCGATCAGGGTGCCGCCGGCGCCGAAGGAGATCACCGGGCCGAACGGCTCGTCGGTCACCACGCCGATATACAGCTCGCGCCCGCGCGGCTTGCGCGCCATGGCCTGCACGGTGACGCCGTTGATGCGCGCGTCGGGCTGGCGCTCGCGCACCGCCGCCATCATGTCCTGCCAGATGTCGCGCACGGCGGTGGCGTGCATCACGTTCAGCGCCACGCCGCCGACGTCGCTCTTGTGACTGATGTCGGGCGAGTCGATCTTCAGCGCCACCGGAAAGCCGATCTGGGTGGCGATCATCATGGCCTCGTTGGCGCTGCGCGCCAGCAGCGTCTGCGTCACCGGGATGTGGAAGGCCGACAGCAGGGTCTTGGACTCCATCTCGGTCAGCACGCTGCGCCGCTCGATCAGCACGCTTTCGATCAGCAGGCGCGCGCCCTCCACGTCCGGCGCCGCCAGGCTGGTCAGCGGCGGCGGCGTCTGCTGCAGCATCTGCTGGTTCTGGTAGAAGCTGGCGATGTTGCCGAAGGCGCCCACCGCCGCCTCGGGCGTGCGAAAGCTGGGAATCTGCGCCTCGGCCAGCGCGTGGCGCGCCGGCTGCACGCTGGCGTCGCCCATCCAGCAGGCCACCAGAGGCTTGGCCAGGCGCGGGCGCGCCTGCACCAACTGCTGCGCCACGGCATCGGCGTCGCCGCCGAACTTGGGCGAATAGATCGCCAGCACGCCGTCGACGCCACGGTCCTTGGCCGCCGCCTCCAGCGCCAGACGGAAGTGCTCGGCCGTGGCGCCTTCGGACAGGTCCACCAGGTCGGCCAACGACGCCTGGGGCGGCAGCTGGGGTGCCAGCTCGCGCGCCGACTCGGGCGACAGCACGCCCAGCTTCAGGCCCAGCTCGCTCACCCAGTCGGCCGCCAGCACGCCGGGACCGCCGCCGTTGCTGACGATGGCCAGGCGCGGGCCCACCGGGCGGTAGCGCGAGGCCAGGCACTTGGCGGCCGAGAACAGCTCGACGAAGGAGCGCACGCGCACCGCGCCGGCCCGGCGCAGCACGGCGTCGAACACGTCGTCGCTGCCGACGATGGCGCCCGAGTGCGTCTGCGCGGCCGCATTGCCGGCCGGCTTGCGCCCGGCCTTGAGCACCACCACCGGCTTGACGTTGGCCGCCGCGCGCAGCGCGCTGGTGAAGCGCCGCGCGTTGGAGATGCCTTCCATGTAGACCACGATGCCGCTGGTGTGGCGGTCGGCCGCCAGAAAGTCCAGCGTGTCGGCCAGCGTCACGCCGGTGTGCGGGCCCAGCGCCACCACGGTGGAAAAGCCCACCCGGTTCTGGCGCGCCCAGTCCAGGATCGAAGCCGTCAGCGCGCCCGACTGCGACACCAGCGCCAGCTGGCCGGGCGTGGCCAGCGCGCCGGAGACGCTGGCGTTGAGTTGCAGCTGCGGGCGCTGGAAGCCCTGGCTGTTGGGCCCCAGCAGCCACACGCCGTGGCGCCGGGCGATGCGCTGCAGCTCGTGGGCCCGCTTGGCGTCGAGCCCGTTGGACAGCACCAGTGCCGCCTTCACCTTGATGCGGCCGGCCAGCTCCAGGGCGGCGCCGATCTCCTCGTCGGGCAGGGCGATGATGGCCAGGTCGGCGCGCGCCTGCGCCAGATCGGCCAGGGTGCCGGTGGTGTGCACGCTGAGCGGCAGCACCTCGCCCTTGAACGCCTGCGCCTGCAGGTGCGCCAGCAGCGCGCGCGCCTGCGGCGTCTGCTGCTCGGGCGCGTCCTGCGCGCCGGTGAACAGGGCGATCGCGCGCGGTTCGAACAAGGGGGTGAGGTAATGCTGGTCCATGGTGCCTTCCTGCGTGATTCCTCTTGCTTCAAGGGTTAACCCGTATTGTGAAGGGGTTTTGCCCCGCGCAACGGTGGCGCCGGCATTACCGCCGGCCGGGCGTGACATTGTGCGGGTTCACGGCCCCGGCGACAGCCGCGACGGCGCCGCCCGCCGGCCGCGCTGGCAAGACTGAGACAATCGCCGCATGACACGCTTTGCCCCCCTGCACAACGACACCTTCCTGCGCGCCTGCCTGGGCCAGGCCACCGAGCACACCCCCGTCTGGCTGATGCGCCAGGCCGGCCGCTACCTGCCCGAGTACTGCGCCACCCGCGCCCGGGCGGGCAGCTTCATGGGGCTGGCGACGAACGTCGACTACGCCACCGAAGTGACGTTGCAGCCACTGGCGCGCTACCCGCTGGACGCCGCCATCCTGTTTTCCGACATCCTCACGGTGCCCGACGCCATGGGGCTGGGGCTGAGCTTCCAGCAGGGCGAGGGCCCCAGGTTCGAGCGCGTGGTGCGCGACGAGGCGGCCGTCAACGCCTTGGCCGTGCCCGACATGGACAAGCTGCGCTACGTGTTCGACGCCGTCACCAGCATCCGCCAGGCCTTGAACGGCCGCGTGCCGCTGATCGGCTTTTCGGGCAGCCCGTGGACGCTGGCCTGCTACATGGTCGAAGGCGGCGGCAGCGACGACTACCGCCACGTCAAGACGCTGATGTACGCCCGGCCCGACCTGATGCACCGTCTGCTGGCCGTCAACGCCGACGCCGTGGCCCAGTACCTGAACGCCCAGATCGACGCCGGCGCGCAGGCCGTGATGGTGTTCGACAGCTGGGGCGGCGTGCTGGCCGACGGCGCGTTTCAGGCCTTCAGCCTGGCCTACACGACGCGCGTGCTGGCGCAGCTTAAGCGCACCGGGGCGGACGGCGCCGTGGTGCCGCGCATCGTCTTCACCAAGGGCGGCGGGCTGTGGCTGCCCGAGATGGCGGCGCTGGACTGCGACGTGCTGGGCCTGGACTGGACCATGAACCTGGGCACGGCGCGCCGCATGGTGCAGCAGGCGGCGGCATCCGTAACTCCTGAAATCATAGCTGCCGGCGCAGGCCAGGCGAGCGCCAACACCTCGAAATCCTTGCAAAATCGCCCCCCCAAGGCGCTGCAGGGCAACATCGACCCCAACGTGCTGTTCGCCCCGCCCGAGGCCATCCGCGCCGAAGTGCGCCGCGTGCTGGACAGCTTCGGCCGACCCCACACCGACCCCACAACGCCGGGCAGCACCCACATCTTCAACCTGGGCCACGGCATCAGCCAGCACACCCCGCCCGAGCACGTGACGCATCTGGTGGACGAAGTGCACCGCCATTCGCGCCACCTGCGGGCGCGCTGAGCGCTTGAGTCGCCGTTCGGGCGGCACGGGCCCCAATGTCGGCGGGCAGCGCCCTACGCCGCCGGCCGGCCGGCGTCAAGCGCATTGCGCACGATTGTTGACACCAAACCGGGTGCTGTAGGGCTTGACTTATGCACAAAAACCCGAATGCCCCAACACCCGCACACCGCGCCAGCGCGGCCGCGCTATAAAACGCGAAGCGCTTGCAAGTTATTGATTTCATTGAACATCAAGTCCTGCTGCTTTGGCAGGCAGGACAAGGAAACCCTTGATTTTCAAGGCCTGCGGAGCGGCCAGAGGGGATTCTCCACAAAGTTATCCACAAAATCTGGGCATGACTTGGCAGACGCTTTCAAAACAAGGACTTAAGGCCGATAGTGCAAGTGGCGGCCCGCCACATCGCCCTGGCCCGCCCACCCCATGACGCACTGGCTGGCCGTCGCCGTGGCCACCCCCGCCCACAGCGGGCTGGCCGAGCCCCTGACCTACCGCGCCGACGCGCCGCTGGCGCCCGGCCACATCGTGCGCGTGCCGCTGGGCGCGCGCGAGGTGCTGGGCGTGGTCTGGAGCCAGGCGGCCGAGCCCTCGCCCGAGCGGGCGGCCCAGGTGCGCCCGCTGGCCGGCGTGTTCGACGGCCTGGCGCCGCTGGCCGACGACTGGCGCCAGCTGATCGCCTTCACCGCCCGCTACTACCAGCGCGCGCTGGGCGAGGTGGCGCTGGCCGCGCTGCCGCCGCAGCTGCGCACGCTCAGCAGCGTGCAGATGGCGCGCCGCCTCAAGCGCCTGGGCGAGGCGCCGCCGGCCAGCGCCGCCGACGCTACTGAAACGGAAGCGCTCACCGCTGAACAGGCGGCCGCCCTGGCCCAGATCGACCAGCAACCCGGCCCCTTCCTGCTGCACGGCGCCACCGGCAGCGGCAAGACCGAGGTCTACATGCGGGCCGCCGCCCGCGTGCTGGGGCAAGACCCGGCGGCGCAGGTGCTGGTGCTGGTGCCCGAGATCAACCTGACACCGCAACTGGAAGCGCGCTTTGCCGCCCGCTTTGGCGCCAGCGCCTGCGTGTCGCTGCACAGCGGGCTGACGCCGCCCCAGCGCCTGGCGGCCTGGCTGGCCGCGCACGGCGGGCGCGCGCGCATCGTGCTGGGCACGCGGGTGGCGGTGCTGGCCTCGATGCCCGGCCTGCGGCTGATCGTCGTCGACGAGGAGCACGACCCCAGCTACAAGCAGCAGGAAGGCGCGCGCTATTCGGCACGCGACCTGGCGCTGTACCGCGGGCGGCTGCTGGGCGCCCGGGTCATCCTGGGCTCAGCCACGCCGGCGCTGGAGAGCTGGCACGCCAGCACGCCGGCGCCCGAAGGCCCGGGCCGCTACCAACGCCTGGCCATGCCACGCCGCGTCGGCCTGGCGCCGGGCGACGACCCGGCCGCCGGCCTGCCGCGCGTGCGCCGGGTGGACATGACGCGCCAACCCAAGGGCACGCTGATCGCGCCGCCCCTGCTGGCGGCCATTGGCGAGCGCGTGGCGCGCGGCGAGCAGGCGCTGCTGCTGCTCAACCGCCGCGGCTGGGCGCCGGTGCTGCACTGCGCCGACTGCGGCTGGAAAAGCGAATGCCCGCACTGCAGCGCCTACCGCGTGTTCCACAAGATCGACCGCACCCTGCGCTGCCACCATTGCGGCTTCACCCAGCGCGTGCCGCGCGCCTGCCCGGCCTGCGGCAACCTCGACATCGGCACCCTGGGGCGCGGCACCGAGCAGCTGGAAGAGCGCCTGGCCGAACTGCTGGCCGACGTGCGCCGCCCCGACGGCACGCCAGCGCGCATCGCCCGCATCGACGCCGACAGCACGCGCGGCAAGGGCCAGCTGGAAAGCGCGCTGGCCCAGGTGCACGCCGGCGACGTGGACGTGCTGGTCGGCACGCAGATGATCGCCAAGGGGCACGACTTCCGGCGCGTCACCCTGGTGGCGGCGATCAACCCCGACGCGGCACTGTTCTCCAGCGACTTTCGCGCGCCCGAGCGGCTGTTTGCCCTGCTCATGCAGGCGGCCGGCCGCGCCGGGCGCGACGCCGCCAGCGCCGCCGGCAGCGAGATGTGGGTGCAGACCCACCACCCCCAGCACCCGCTGTACGCGGCGCTGAAAGCCCACGACTACCCGGGCTTCGCCGCCCAGCAGCTGGTCGAGCGCGCACAGGCTGGCCTGCCACCCTTCAGCCGGCTGGCGCTGCTGCGTGCCGAAGCGCGCACGCAGGCGGCGGCGCAGGATTTTCTGACCGCGCTGGCGCAAGCCGCCCAGCAGGCCCTGGCCGCCGACCCGGCGCTGGCCCAGCTCGCCTGGTACCCCGCGGTGCCGCTGGCGGTGCAGCGCGTGGCCGGCATCGAGCGCGCCCAGATGCTGCTGGAAAGTCCTTCGCGCGCCGCCCTGCAGCGCGTGCTGACCGCCTGCCAGCCGCTGCTGCACCAGCTGCGCGCCAGCCCCGCCCACCGCGCCATCGTGCGCTGGGCGGTGGATGTCGATCCGCTGGCACTGTAGACATCAGAAACGCGGAACCATCCTGCCCCGCGCCGACTCCACCATGGGCTGATCTGCAGGAGTGTCCGTATGAGAGCGCAACTTGCCGGACTGGGACTGTGCATCGCCATCAGCCTGCCCGCCCTGGCCCAGATCACCCCCGCCCAGACCAATCTGGACCCAGGCGCCGGCCGCCTGGAAGCGCGCAACGCCAAGGCGGCGGCGCGCGAGCTGGGCACCGTGACGCCCGAGCAGGCACTGGCCAACGCCCTCAAGCGCTGCGAAGGGCTGCCCGCGTTCTACCGCAGCGACTGCGAGGCGCGCGTGCGCGGCGGCGGCCAGGTGTCGGGCAGCGTGCTGGGCGGCGGCCTGCTGAAGGAAAGCGTCACCACCCTGCCCGCCGCCACGCTGGAAGACGAGATTCGCGCCATCCCGCCGCTGCGCCTGCCGCCGTCGGCGCGCTGACAGGCGTGTATCGTGGCGCCGCATGAACCATTGGCATGGTCTCGCTCTTCTGACTGGCGCGCTGATCGCCGCCCCGGCGCTGGCCTGGAACGCCCGCGGGCATGCCGCCGTGGCGGCGCTGGCTGAAAGTCAGCTGGGCGCGGACGCCCGGGCCCAGGTGGCTGCCGTGCTGGCGGACGATCTGGACCGCTTCGGCCAGCCCTCTGGGCGGCGCAGCCTGGCGGCGGTGGCGTCCTGGCCGGACGAGATCCGCGCCGAAGCCACCCGCACCGACCCGGAGGCGTTTCGCGGCTGGCATGTGCGCGGCAATCCGGTGTGCAGCGACCGCCTGGGGCGCTGCCCGCAAGGCCATTGCGTCGACCAGCTGATCCTGAGCTACAGCGCCGTGCTGCGCGATCGGGCGCAACCGCTGCGCGCGCGCAACGAAGCGCTCAAATGGGTGGTGCACCTGGTGGGGGACGTGCACCAACCGCTGCACGCGGGCGTCAATCCCAATGGCGGGCGTGCCCGCGTGGTGCTGGCGGGCATTGACCTGCCACCTGGCGCCAGCTTGCACAGTGTCTGGGACGGCGCGCTGCTGGATGCCGCGCTCGCCGGCTGGCAACCGCCCGCCCAGCCGGTGCCGGCGCCCGCGCTGACCGCTGATGGACCAACCGCCTGGATGCTCGAAGCGCGTGACGTGGCGCTGGCGCATGTCTACCAGCCGCTGACGGGTTTCGCCTGCGGTGTGCGGCTGGCCGAGCCGCTGCTGCTGGACACCGGCTACCAGCGCGCCAGCGTACCCGTCATCCGCCAGCAGATCGAGCGCGCCGGGCGGCGGCTGGCCCGGCTGCTGAACGAGGCGCTGGCCGCCGACCAGCCCCCTGCCAGCGCCGCGCGCTGACGCCGGCAACGGCACAACGGGCCGCCCTCAGGGACGCAGCGCCACCACCGCCGAAAAACTGAAGAAGGCCAGCGCGGTGGACCACAGGATGATGCGCGCCACGCGCCCGTTGTCGGCGCCGAAGCGCTCGGCCAGCAGCGACACGTTGCCGGCCGCCGGCAGCGCGGCCGTCAGCACCAGCGAGGTGAGCACGGCAGGCGTCAGCCCGCCCGCCCGCAGCGCCAGCAGGCCCAGCCCCCACACCAGCAGCGGGTGCAGCAGCAACTTGACGGCGGTGATCACGCCCACGTCGCCCAGCCGCGCCGCGTTGGTGGCCGCCGCATGGGCCACCTGCGCCTGCGAGCGCGCCAGCACGGCGCCGATGGTGAACAGCGCCACCGGCGATGCGGCGTCGGCCAGCAGGTGCACGGTGCGCTGCAGCGGCGCCCATGGCGCAAAGCCCAGCGCGCCGGCCAGCGCGCCCAGCAGGATGGACCAGGGCATGGGGTTGCGCAGCACACCCCGCAGCGCCCGGCCGACGGCCCGGGCCGGGCCGTGCTCGTCGGCCGCGCCCCATTGCGACAGGCCGATACACAGCGAGGTAGTCACCACCAGGTCCACCAGCAGCGTGGCCATGACCGGACCGACCGCGGCCTCGCCCAGCAGCGCCAGGATCAGCGGCACGCCCATGAAGCCCGAGTTGGGAAAGGCCGCCACCAGCGCGCCCATGGCGGCGTCCGGCCAGCCGGCGCCGCGCCGGCGCGCCAGCCATGCCGTGCCGGCGACGATGAGCGCCGCCGCCACCAGCCACAACATCGCGATCACGGGGTTGAACAGTTGCGGCAGCGGCGTCGTGCTGCCAAAGCGCCACAGCATGCACGGCAGGGCGAAATACAGCACGAACATGTTCAGCCCCGGCACCGCGTCCAGCGGCAGCAGGCGCGAGCGCGCCGCCAGGTAGCCGCACAGCACCAGGGCGAAGAACGGAAAGGTGACGGAGAGGATGCCGGCCAGCGCTTGCATGCAGGATGCAAGCGTAGCAGGCGGCGCGGCTATCATCGGCGCCCCCATGTCCGACCGCCTGAACCTCGCCCAGCAGGACGCCGTGCATCACCTGCGCGGTCCGTGCCTGGTGCTGGCCGGCGCGGGCTCGGGCAAGACGCGCGTGATCACGCACAAGATCGCGCGGCTGATCGAGACCGGCGTGCAGCCCGCGCGCATCGCCGCCATCACCTTTACCAACAAGGCCGCGGCCGAGATGCGCGAGCGCGCGCGCGCCCTGGTGGGCAAGGCGGCGGGCGAGGTGCTGATCTGCACCTTCCACGCCCTGGGTGTGCGCCTGCTGCGCGAAGACGGCGCGGTGCTGGGCCTCAAACCCCAGTTCAGCATCCTGGACAGCGACGACGTGCTGGGCCTGATCAAGGACTGTGGCGCGACGACGGACGCGGCGACGGCGCGCCAGTGGCAGTGGGCCATCAGCCGCTGGAAGAACGCCGGCCTGGACGCCGCCGCCGCTCTCGCGCAGGCCAGCGGCGAAGGCGAGCGCCAGACCGCGCTGCTGATGGCGCGCTACGAAGAGCGATTGAGCGCCTACCAGAGCGTGGACTTCGACGACCTGATCGGCCTGCCGCTGCGTTTGCTACAACAACATGAGCACGTCGCGCAGAAGTGGCAAGCGCGGCTGGCCCATGTGCTGGTGGACGAATACCAGGACACCAACGCCACCCAGTACGAGCTGATGAAGCGGCTGATCGGCGCGCAGGGCAGCTTCACCGCCGTGGGCGACGACGACCAGAGCATCTATGGCTGGCGCGGCGCCACGCTGGACAACCTGCGCCGGCTGCCGCAGGACTATCCGCAGCTCAAGGTCATCAAGCTGGAGCAGAACTACCGCTCCACCTCGGCCATCCTGCGCGCGGCCAACAACGTCATCGGCCCCAACCCCAAGTTGTTTGAAAAGCGCCTGTTCTCCGAGCTGGGCGAGGGCGAGCCGGTGCGCGTGGTCGACTGCGACCACGAGGCGCACGAGGCCGAGCGCGCGGTGGCGCGCATCCAGTCGCTGCGCGAAACCTCGCCGCACAAGGAGTGGCGCGACTTTGCCATCCTGTACCGCGCCAACCACCAGGCGCGCGTGTTCGAGCAGGCGCTGCGGCGCGCGCAGATTCCGTACAAGGTGTCGGGCGGGCAGAGCTTTTTCGACCGCGCCGAGATCAAGGATCTGTGCGCCTGGCTGCGCCTGTGGATCAACGAGGACGATGACCCGGCCTTTCTGCGCGCCGTCACCGTTCCGAAGCGCGGCATCGGCCACCAGACGCTGGCCAGCCTGGGCGAGTTCGCCGGCAAGGCGCGGCTGTCGCTGTTTGGCGCGCTGTTCGCGCACTCGCTGCCGGCCGCGCTGCCGGCGCGCGCCATTGCCGGCCTGCACGAATTTGGCCGCCTGCTGAACGACTTGCGCCATCGCGCCGGCCACACCACGGGGCACGAGGCGGCGCGCAGCTTCCTGGCCGACTGGCTGAAGGACATCGGCTACGAACAGCACCTGCACGACAGCGCCGACAGCGCGCCGCAGGCCAGCGCGCGCTGGCAGAACGTGCTGGAGTTTTGCGACTGGATGGCCGGCCGCTGCGGCGGGCAGATCGAGGACGCGGCCGGCGTCACGCTGCGGCAGGAACCGAAAAGCCTGCTGGAGGTGGCGCAGACTATCTCGCTCATCTCCACCCTGAACGAGCGCGAGCAAGACCCGAACGTGGTCACCCTGTCCACCCTGCACGCCGCCAAGGGCCTGGAGTGGCCGCACGTCGTGCTGGCCGGCGTCACCGAGGGCCTGCTGCCGTTTCGCCCCGACGAGGACGCCGGCGCCGCCGCGCAGGCCGCGCGCATCGAGGAGGAACGCCGCCTGATGTACGTGGGCATCACGCGCGCCCAGCGCACCCTGGCCGTCAGCTGGACGCGCCGTCGCAAGCAGGGGCGCGAGATGGTCGCCGCGCGGCCCAGTCGCTTCATCGCCGAGATGGCGCTGGAGTCGGCCACCGTGCGCGAGGACCCGCGCGAAAAGCTCAAGGCCCTGCGCGCCGAGTTTGCCCGCCGCGCCGCCAGCACGCCACCGCAGACGGCACCATGAGGTTTGCCCGATGAGTCGATTTACTATTCTTTTGGTAGCTGCTTGCGCTCTATCCGCCTGCGCTACAGGCCCAAACGATTTCTCACACCCAATCCGGGACGCGACGGCGGCGCAGCCCGTCAACCCCGCCTGCCCCGGCCTCAAGCGCTGGACGGCGCGCCAGCTCTACGGCACGTGGGAGGTCGAGCTGAGCGAGCTGGGCCTGCGCGGCCGGCTGGTGCTGCGCCAGCACCCCGAGTTCCTGGAGAGTCTGCGCGGCGAGTTCGATTTCGGCGGCCAGCAGGCCATCGCCTCGGGCGACATCGAGGAAGGCGAACTCAACCTCGACGAATCGCGCGACGGCAAGAGCCTGTTTGCCTTCTGGACTGGCCACCTGGTGCCCGCCGCCTGCGGCCGCGAAATCCGCGGCACCTGGCAGCTGCTGCCCAAGGACGGCCAGCCGGCGCGCGAAAGCCCCTTCGTGCTGCGGCGGGTGGCCGGCGATCGGGGTTGGTAGTGGCGCAGTCTTGCGGCGTTGAAGCACCGAACATCCATACGCAGAGGGCGCAGAACAAACCAATTCTTCTGGCTGTTCTTTTGCGTCCTCTGCGGATCCTTTGCGCCCTCTGCGTTCGGCTGTTGGTTGTTTTTCTGAAACCGACCGAACGTCAAACCCGCCCCAGCACCGGAATCAACGCCCCGTGAATGGCGCGCGCCGCGTCGGAGGCCAGAAAGCCGATCACCTCGGCCAGCGCCGCCGGCTCGACCCAGCGGCTGGCGTCGGCATCGGGCATGGCGGCGCGGTTGGCCGGCGTGTCCAGCGTCGAGGGCAGCACGCAGTTGACGTGGATGCCCTGGTCGCGCAGTTCGGCCGACATGGATTCGACCAGGCGCATCAGCGCGCTCTTGGACGCCGCGTAGGCGCCCATGTCCGCCCCGCCCTTGAGCGCCCCCGCCGCGCCCACGGCGACGATGCGGCCCGCGCCCTGCGCGATCATGCGCGGCACCACGGCGGCGGCGACGTGGATCAGGCTGCGCGCGTTCAGGTCCATCATCAGGTCCCAGGCGGCAGCCGGTGTGTCGTGCACCCGTTCGCCCATGTGAAAGCCGCCGGCCAGATGGCACAGCACGTCGACGCGGCCGGCGCGTGCAATGGCCTGGCCGATGCGGTCGGCCACCTGCTCGCGATCCAGCAGGTTGACCTCGACCAGCTCGGCGTCCGCGATGCCGCCGTAGTGCTGACGCAGCGCGCCCGCGTTGCGGTCCGCCAGCAGCAGCCGCGCGCCCTGGCCGGCGAAGTGGGCCACCACGGCGGCGCCCAGGTTGCCGGCGGCGCCGGTGATGAGAACGGTGGGGCGGGTTTCGGTCATGGCGCGGCCTGTGCGCGTTTGTCGGCGTGGTAGCGGCCGCTGCCGCGGGTGATGACGGGGTCGCTGGCCAGCACGTCGCCGGGCTGGTGCGTGGGGCCGGTTTGCAGACGCTGGTAGTAGGGATCGAAGTCGATCTGCGCCAGCGCCAGCAGCTGATCCAGGTTGTCGAGCACGAAGTAGCTTTCCTGGAAGTCGTCGATGCGGTAGCGCGTGCGCATCACCCGCTCCAGATCGAAGCCGATGCGGTTGGGCGAGTCGCTTTCGACGGCAAATACCGATTCGGCGCTGGAGGAGGCAATGCCCGCGCCATAGATGCGCACCGCATCGCCCTCACGCACCAGGCCGAACTCGACCGTGTACCAGTACACCCGCGCCAGTTGCTCCAGCACGCCGAGCTTCTGCGCGCGCAACCCGCCCTGGCCGTAGGCCTGGATGAACTCGGCCATCACCGGGTTCATCAGCATCGGCACGTGGCCGAACACGTCGTGGAACACATCGGGCTCTTCCAGGTAGTCCAGCTCGTCGGGCCGGCGGATGAACCGGCCGGACGGAAAACGCCGGTGCGCCAGGTGATCGAAGAACACCTCGTCGGGCACCAGCCCCGGCACCGCGACCACCTGCCAGCCGGTGCGCTTCATCAGCGCCTCGGACAGCTCGTCGAAGCGCGGAATCTGGTCATGGCGCATCGGCAGCGCGCGCATGCCCTGCACGAAGGCCTCGCAGGCGCGGCCGGGCAGCAGGCCGGTCTGGCGCTCGAACAGTGCCTTCCAGACCGCATGGTCTTGCGGCGTGTAGTGCGCCCAGCCCTGGTCGATGGTCCAGTCGGCGCGCTCGGGGCGATAGCCGCGGTCGGCCAGGCCGTGCTTGGCTTCGGTCGATGTGGTGTTCATGGCGCTTGCTCCTGGCCCAGGGCCGCGGCCACCCGATCCATGAAACGCGCCAGTTCGATGTCCTTCATCGACAGGCCGTCCACGTCGTGGGTGGTCAGCGTCACCTTCACCTTGTTGTAGACATTGAACCATTCCGGGTGGTGGTTGCGGCTTTCGGCCACCAGCGCCACCTGGGCCATGAAGCCGAAGGCCTGGGCGAAGTCGCGAAACACGTAGTCGCGCTCGATGAGTCCGCCACGCCGTGGATCGAAACGCCAGGCGGGCAGATCCGCCAATAGGGCTGTCAGCTGTGGCGGGGTGAGTTTCATTCGCGGGGCTCTCCAGTCGAATCATCATAGCCATGCCGTCCGCAGTCCGCCGACGGTGTCGCTCAGCGCGCCTGTCACCAGGGTGGTCATGGACAGCCCCGGTCCGGCTGCGGCACAATCGCAAGCTTCGAGCATCGCTGGGGGTGCCGCCCGGCCGTCATGACGACGCCGAGCGGCTGAGACAGTCCCTTCGAACCTGATTGAGATCATCCTCGCGCAGGAAAGCAGCTCGCCGGACGGCCGCTGGGCCGGGTCGCGCCTGCTCCCTGCTTTTCTTGACTGGCAGGCGCACCATGAACTCCGCATCTTCATCCCCCACCGCTTCAGCGCCCGAACGCGTGTTCGGCTGGCGCGAGCACACCGCCCTGTGGTTCAGCCTGGGCGTCGGCCTGCTGGTGATGCAGGTGGGCGCCTACCTGGTGCCGGCCATGGGCACGCAGGGCGCGCTGCTGGCGGTGGTGTTCGGCTCCCTCCTGGGCGCCGGCCTGCTGGCCTGGGTGGCGTGGCTGGGCTGCACCAGCGGCCAGACCAGCGCCGGCCTGATCCAGACCGCCTACGGCCGCGGCTTCGCGCGCCTGCCGATCCTGCTCAACGTGGTGCAGCTGCTGGGCTGGGCCACCTTCGAGCTGGTCGTCATGCGCGACGGCACGCGCGCCATCGGCCAGCAGGCTTTCGGCCTCGACCCGGGCCTGGTCGCGCCGACGCTGCTGTGGGGCGCCATCGTGCTGCTGCTGCTGCGCGGCTCCATGCTCACGCTGGTGCGCCGCATCGTCAGCCGTATCGGCCTGCCGCTGGTGGTGCTGTCGCTGATCTGGCTGAGCGTGCAGTTCGGATTGAAGCTGGACGCGGCCGGGCTGGACGCGCTGTGGCAGCGCGCCGGCGACGGCAGCATGAACACCTTCCAGGCGCTGGACCTGGTGATCGCCATGCCGGTGTCCTGGCTGCCGCTGGTGGCCGACTACGCGCGCCACGGCAAGAGCGGGCGCAGCGCGCTGGGCGGCACCTGGCTGGGCTACACCATCGCCAACATCTGGTGCTACGGCCTGGGCGTGCTGGTCATCACCGCCGTCGGCCCCGGCACCGACATGGTCGGCGCGCTGTTGCTGGCGCAGGGCGGCCTGATCGCACTGGGCCTGATCCTGGTCGACGAGCTGGACAACACCTACGGCGACCTGTATTCGGGCTCCGTCTCGGCCCACAGCCTGCACGGCGGCCTGAGCCTGCGCGCCTGGGGCACGCTGCTGGCGGTGGTCTCGATCGCCTTCGCGCTGGTGCTGCCCATGCACCAGCTGGAGCCCTTCCTGCTGATGCTCAGCTCGGTCTTCGTGCCGCTGTTCGGCACCATCCTGGGACGCCTGGGCATCCAGCCCGCGCGCCTGGGCCAGGCGCCGCGCCTCGTGCACGCCGGGCCTGCCGCGATCTGGGTGCTGGGCATCGTGCTGTACCACGCGCTGGCGCAATGGGCGCCGCAGTACGGCAGCGCCCTGCCCACACTGGCAGTGACCTTCGTGCTGGGCGCGCTGAGCGCGCGCACCGGCATGCGGGTGGCGCAACCTGCCTGAGCAGCGCTGCGGGGATTCCCCGGTGGTGCCGCCCAGGCGCACGCTCTATATTGACCGGCTTCTTTACCTGAAGGAGAGGACGCATGGACAAGCGCTTTCTGACCCCCCTGCTGTCGGCTCTGCTGGTTGCCGGCTCCCTGCCGGCCCAGGCCGCCGATGATGTCATCCGCATCGGTGTGCTGAACGACCAGTCGGGCCTGTATTCGGACTTCGGTGGCGCCACCTCGGTCATCGCCGCGCGCATGGCGGTGGAAGACTTCGGCGGCAAGGTGCTGGGCAAGCCGATCGAGATCCTGTCGGCCGACCACCAGAACAAGGCCGACGTCGCCACCTCGGTGGCACGCCGCTGGTTCGACGTCGATGGCGTGAGCGCCGTCGCCGACCTGACCAACTCGGCCGTGGCGCTGGCCGTGCAGCAGCTGGCCAAGGGGCAGGGCAAGGTGACCTTGTCCTCCGGGCCGGCGACCACCCGCCTGACCAACGAAGACTGCTCGCCCACCGGCTTTCACTGGGCGTTCGACACCTACTCGCAGGCCGTCGGCACGGCCAAGGCGGTGGTGGCCACCGGCGGCAAGAGCTGGTTCATCCTGGCCGCCGACTACGCGTTCGGGCACCAGATGGCGGCCGACCTGGACCGCGTGGTCAAGGAAAGCGGCGGCACCGTGCTGGGCCAGGTGCGCGCGCCCACGGGCACGATGGATTTTTCGTCCTTCCTGCTGCAGGCGCAGTCGTCCAAGGCGCAGATCATCGGCCTGGCCAACGCCGGGGCGGACACCGTCAACTCGATCAAGCAGGCGGGCGAGTTCGGCATCATGTCCGGCGGGCAGAAAATCGCCGGCCTGGTGGTGGTGATCAGCGACATCCATGCCCTGGGCCTGAAAACCGCCAACGGCCTGCTGCTGACCACCGCGTTCTACTGGGACCGCGACGAGGCCTCGCGCAAGTGGTCCAAGCGCTTCTTCGACCGCACCGGACGCATGCCCGGCATGGTGCAGGCGAGCACCTACTCGTCGGTGCTGCACTACCTGAAGGCCATGCAGGCGGCCGGCAAGACCGACGGCAAGGCGGTGGCCGACAAGATGCGCGAGCTGCCGGTGGACGACGCCTTCGCCAAGGGCAAGGTGCGCGCCGACGGACGCCTGCTGCACGACATGTACCTGGCCGAAGTCAAGAAACCGGCCGAATCCAAGGGCCCGTGGGACTACTACAAGATCCTGCGCACCATCCCGGCCGAGGACGCCGCGCAACCGCTCAGCCAGAGCAAGTGCTCGCTGGTCAAGCAGTGATCCTGCCGTGTGCGCGAGCGCTTGGCGCCCGGGCCTGACGGCGCTCCGGCGGCGTGCGCAGAGACGACAGTTGACCGCTTGCGGGTCTTCGCCAGACCCGCGCAAGCGCTGACATTCATGGCTTCGCGGGCGTTCACCCAGAAGGTGCGCGTGCCTCGCACCGGCCAGGGTTCAGCGGCCCAGCTTGAACGGCGGCGGCAGCGGCCAGCCCAGCGTGGCGCCGCGCGTCTCGGCGGCCGGCGGCGTCGGGTCGCTGGCCGCCTTGGCGGCACGTGCGGCGGTCTTCCTGGTTGCCGGCTTGCGGGCTGGCTTGCGCGCCGGCACCTTCTTGGCGCTCGATGACTTCCTGGCGGCGGCTTTGGCGCTGCCCGCGGCGGCCGGCGGCGTCGCGTCGGCCTTTGGCAGCTCGGGCGCGGCACGTGCCGCCTCGCGCACCGCGTTGGCGGCGATCTGCTGAAACTGCTGCGTCAGCGCGCCCCACCACTGCATCGGGTCGGCCAGTGCCGGCGCTCCAGTGACCGGTGCGGCGGCGGCCGCCGCCTTTGTCTTGGTCTTGCGTGCCGGCGCAGCGGCGCGGGCCGGCGGCTCGGGTTCGGGTTCCGGTTCGGGCTCCACTTCGGCGGGGGCGGCGGCCGGCTGGACGGTGGGCGTGGCCGCCGCGGCAAACGGCCAGTGGGGCGGCGCGGCCGGCTCGCTGGCCGGTGCCGCGGCGGGTTTGGCCGGCGTGGCCACGGTGAAGGCCTTGGCGACCTCGGCCATGCTCAGGTTCATCCCCTGCAGCGTGGCCAGGGTCATCTTCTGCACTTCCAGCGCCTGGATGGTGGCCTTGAGCGCGGTGCTGTTCTGCTCCAGCCAGAACAGCACCGCCTTCAGTTCGGCGATGCGCTTGTCCAGCTCCTCGACGCTGACGGTGGGGGCCACCCAGTTGTGCAGCGCCGACACCGGCCCGGCAGGGCCCTTGGCGCTGGTGGCCAGGTTCTGCAGGAAATCGAAGCCGGGGATGAACTTGCCGAAGTCGAAGGCGGGAGAGTCGCTCATGAAAGGCTCCTGGTGTGACCGGACGTGACGCCAGCTTACCGCAAGCCGGCACGGCGCGGGTCGGGTTCTTGCCGCGACAAGGCCGGCGCCGGCGCCCTGGTGTCGGCGCACGGGCCGGGGCCGTGCCGCGTCTCAAACACGCGCCGGCGACCCGGGGCGTGCGCCGAGGGCATCGGTGCGCGGACGTGGCGGCTTCAACGACGGCATGCGTCGCCGCAACTGGCGGCAGATGGTCTCGGGCGCGACGTCGATGATCTGCGCCATCTCCTTCAGTGGTGGCAGTGCCTTGCGCGTGGCCGGGTCGGCGACGTCGCCGCCAACGCAGCGCACCAGCCAGGCCACCCGGTCGGCGGCGGCGCCGATGCGCAGTCGCGCCATGTCCTGCGCCTGGCGCTGCTGCTGCACCAGGGCCTGCGCGACCAGTGCCAGGCGCGTCGCCTCGTCGGGCACCGGCTCGATGCGCGCCGTGCTGGCCACCAGCGCCGACACCGTCACCGTGCAGGGCTGGCCGAACAGCGACTCCAGCCCGATGCAGTCGCCCGGCAGCGCCAGTTGGATGAGGGCGTGGGCGCCATCGCCCTGGCGTTCGACGCGAAATGCCCCGCTCACCACGCGCCACAGCGCGCCGTATTGCCCCGCGTGCAACAGCGCCTGGCCGCGCGCGAGGGCCGTAACGGCCGGGGATGGGTATCCGTGCGCCACCGTCTCACGGCGCGCGGACGCCAGATTCGTCCTGATGTTCATGCTTGCTCTCCTTGCCGGCCCGTCACCCGCATGGTGGACTGCGGCATTGCGATCCAGACTCCGCCTGTGCGCCACTGCAAGCCACGGCGGCGTGCATGCGGCTTCAGGCCTCGAAAAAGGCGTGGATGCCCGGAGGCCCGCGTGGCTGGCCGGCAAGCAGGCGCATCGTGGCTCGCGCCGCCACCGTGCTGGTGGCTGGCGCCACGTGACCCAGGTCACCGCGCAGCACCAGGAGATACCCACGGGGCGGCGGTGCCAACCGGTCTCCCGCGAGCAGGCACAGCGGGCAGTCGCCGTGCGCGGCCGGCGCGGGCACGCCATCCTGCCCGGCGGCCACGCTGCCCTGGGGCACCCGGTGGAGGCCGCTGGATGTGCAGACCTCGATCCAGCCCGCCCGCGGCGCGCCGCCGTGGTGTCCAAGCATCCGGGACACCGTGGGCGCGAGCATGGCCAGGCCGATGACCAGCATGGCCAGTCGACCGGCCCAGCAACCACGCTTGCGCCAGGTACTCATGTGCGCGCCGCCCTCACGCCCCGACCGGGTTCAGCGCAGGCCGTCCAGGTACAGGCGGGTCAGACGGGCGTACTGCGCCGGCGTCAGCGTCCTGCGCATGAACTCGGCGCAGCGCTCGCGCGCCTGCAGGTGCGCCAGTTCGGCCTCGGTCACCTGCTGCATCAGCCGTGCCGTGGGACGAGCTTCCAGTATGGCCGCGCGCAGCTCGCCGCGCAGGGCCAGCAGTTGCGTCTGGCCTTTCAGGCGCGCCGGCATGTTGGCTTTGCGGTAGGCATCAAGCGCCTGGATCTGCTCGGCCGTCAGATTCAGGTCGGCCTCGTGGCGCACGGTCAGCGGCATCAGCTCGACGATGGGGATGGCGGCGTCGCCCGGCACGGACTTGACGGCCGCCGCCACCGGCGCGGCGGCGCTGCCGGCCGGTGCCGGCGAGGTCGTCTGCGCGCAGCCGGCCAGCAGCGCCGCCACCACCGCAGTGGCGAAAAGGGAAGATGTGACGGCTCTCATGGGATGGTCCTTGTCGTGGTGTAGTCAGTGCCGGTTGTGCTGCATGGGCGCGGCCTGGCCGCCGCCCAGCGCGGTGACGGGCGCCTTGACCTCCTGCGTGAACTGCTTCTTGCTGGCGATGTCCTCGAAGGTCAGCGTGACCGGCACGGTGTCGCCGCCCTTGAGCTGCTGCTTCAGCTCCATCAGCATCACGTGGTAGCCGCCGGGCTTGAGCGCCATGGTGCGGCCCTTGGCGATCTCCAGGCCGTTCTTGAGCGCGCGCATCTTCATGACGTCGCCCTCCATCGCCATTTCGTGGACTTCCACCACGCCGGCCACGGGCGAGCTGCCGCCGATCAGGCGCACGTCCTGCGCGGCGTCGATCTGCATGAACAGGCCCGAGGCCTTCTGCTGCGGCACGGTGCCGCGCACCCAGGGATCGGTGATGGTGACCTGGGCCGAGGCGGCGGCGCAGAAGATCAGGGCCGACAGGGCGGTGGCGAGATGTTTCATCGAATATTCCTTTCGTGAGGGTCGGGATGCACAGAAATAAAGCGGATCAGCCGGCCCGGGCGGCGGGCGCGGCGCCCGGCGCGCGCGGCAGCCGGGCAATGTCGTGGTCATGGTGCTCGGCGGTTTGCTCATGGCGCCGCATCCGTCGCGCGCTGACCTCCTCGTTTCAAGAGAAATCAGCGTACAACCCGCGCTCGATCAGCGCCAGCAGCTACAAAACCGGGAGCAATCAGGAACGCAAGGATGGGGGCGCGCGCGCCTGCCAGGGCAGGGTCGTGGCGGCGGCCGGCGCGGCCGCAACCGTCAGGTCGAGGACGAACGAAGGCGCCGGCTCGGCCAGTGCCAGCAGGGGCAGCGGCCCGGGGGCGCCCGCCGGGATGCACAGCGGACAATCCAGATGGCCGGCGCCCAGCTCCAGCGTGTCGCCGCTGGCGGTGTGCACCACGGCCTTGACCTGGCCGCCGGCGCTGCACAGCAGCTCGACCTGCTGCGGGTGCACCAGCGGCGACGCCACCGCCACCGCGAGCGACAGCGCAAACCACGCCAGCATGAAGCGGGCAAGGCGGTGAGCGTGGCGCAGCGGGTTCATCCAAGGTGCATTATGGCCGGACACCCGCCCCGGTGATTGAGCAACATCAAGTCCGGGCCGCTGCCAAGGAACCTCTGCATAATCTCCTGCGCCGCAGGCATCTGCGGTCTCGGGCGGGCTGCGGCGTTGCAAATCCTCGCGATGGCCGCGGCCATCGCTGCGGTTTGCGCCTTGCATCCCATCCCGATCCGCAGCGCCTGCTTGCCGCGAGAGCTTATGCAGAGGTTCCCTAAGCTGGCGCCGGCGCGCCGCGCCCCTTCGATTTCAGATTCCGGAGACCCCCACCATGCTCAAACTCTGTGGCTTTGCCGCCAGCAACTACTACAACAAGGTCAAGCTCGCGCTGCTCGAAAAAGGCGTGCCGTTCGAGGAGGTCATCGCCTGGATGGGCGAGACCGACGCCGCCGCCAGCCCGCTGGGCAAGGTGCCCTACGTGCTCACCGACGAGGGGCCGATCAGCGAGTCGACCGTGATCCTGGAATACCTGGAGCAGCGCTACCCGCAACATCCCCTGCTGCCCGCCAACCCCTACCAGGCGGCCAAGGTGCGCGAGCTGCTGCGCTACATCGAGCTGCACCTGGAGCTGGTGGCGCGCAACCTGTACCCCGAGGCCTTCTTCGGCGGCCAGGTGAGCGACGGCCTGAAGGCCAAGCTGCGCCCGCAACTGGAGAAGAACATCGCCGCCTTCGGTCAACTGGCGGCGTTCTCGCCCTACGTGGCCGGCAACGCATTCACGCTGGCCGACTGCGCCGCCGCCGTGCACCTGCCGCTGGTGGCCAGTTGCAGCAAGATCATCTACGGCGAAGATCTGCTGGCCGACCTGCCCGTCAAGGACTACCTCAAGCGCATGAGCGAGCGGCCGACGGTGCAGCAGGTGAACGCCGACCGCAAGACGAACACCGAGTTGATGATGGCACGGATGAAAGCCAAATCTTGAGCAAAATCGAGTTCCAGCGCCCGCCAGTCAAGCGCTGGCAGCTATATTTTAAATAGCTATCAGTATTTGGGCGCGCGCCGCTCGCGCAAGGACGCCACGCCTTCGTGCACGTCCGGCCCGCCAAAGCCCATGAATTCCAGCGCCAGCGAGGTGTCGAAGCTGGGGCCCGCCTGGCGATACCAGTTGTTGAGCGAGTACTTGGTCCAGCGGATGGCGCTGGTGCTGCCGGCGGCCAGCTTGTCGGCCACCTCGTAGGCCCGGGGCAGGAGCTGGTCGTCGTCCACCGCCAGCGACACCAGGCCGATGCGCTCGGCCTCCTCGCCAGTCACGGCCTCGCACAGCATCAGGTAGTACTTGGCCTTGGCCATGCCGCACAGCAGTGGCCAGCAGATGGCGGCGTGGTCGCCGGCGGCCACGCCCAGGCGGGTGTGGCCGTCGACGATCCTGGCGCTTCGGGCGGCGATCGAGATGTCGGCCAGCAGCCCGGCCACCAGGCCGGCGCCCACCGCCGGGCCGTGCATGGCGCTGACGATGGGCTTGTCGCAGTTGATGACGTTGTAGACCAGATCGCGCGCCTCCTTCCAGACGCGCGAGCGCACCGCGAAGTCGCTGGCCATGTCCTGCACCAGCGCCAGATCGCCGCCGCCCGAAAAGCCCATGCCTTCGCCGCGCAGCACCACGGCGCGCACGCTGTCGTCCTTGTCGATATCGCGCCAGATCTCGGCCAGCTCCCAGTGGCCGTCGTGGCCGGCGGTCGGCAGCTTGCCGTTCTTGGCCTTCATCTGCACGTCGAGCACGCAGCCATCCTGCCCGCGGCGGCTGATGTGCAGGCTCTGGTAGCGGCTGTAGTCGATGGCGGGCTGGCTCATGGCGGGGTCTCCGTGTGGGTTCAGGGCAATGGCCCGCATGGTAGCGGCACGCCGCCGCGCGCGGCTCAAGCCGGCCGGGCGCGAAACACCAGCAGCAACCCCAGCACCACCGCGGCCAGCCCGCCCAGCGCCAGCGGCGCCATGCGGTGGCCCAGCAGCCACCAGTCGAGCAGCGCCGTGCCGCCCGGCACCAGATAGAACAGGCTGGTGACGTTGACCAGGTTGCCCGCGCGCAGCAGGCGGTACAGCAGCACCGAGGCGCCGGCCGAGATCACCGCGCCCAGCCACAGCACCGAGCCGGCCAGCGCCCAGCCCGGCTGCAGGCGCAGCGGCTGCACCGGCAGCAGCGCCAGGCACAGCAGCAACGCCACCGCGCATTGCAGCGGCAGCACCCGGCTGGGCGGCTGGGTGATGCGCTTTTGCGCCATGGTGCCGGCCGTGATGCAAGCCAGCGCGGCCAGCGCCCAGGCCACGCCGGCCGGCGACACCTGGGCGCGCAGCAGGCTGTCATGCACCACCAGCACCAGGCCGGCCAGTGCCAGCGCCAGGCCCAGCGCGCGCGCCGGCGTGGCCCGGCGCTCCTGCAGCAGCAGCGTGACGATGGGCTGCACGCCCAGGATGGTGGCCAGCGCGCCCGGCGTCAGGCCCTGGTCCAGCGCCAGGAAATAGGTGCACGAGTAGCCGCCCACCAGCAGCAGGCCGGTACCCGCCACCTGCGCGCGCGTGCCCGGCGCCGGCAGCCAGCCGCGCCCGCGGCCGGCCAGCAGGACGAGCACCGTCAGCGCCACGCCAAAGCGCAGCGCCAGCAGCACGAACGGGGAGGCCTGATCCAGCCCCCAACGGGAAACAATGGCGCCGCTGCTCCACAGCAGCACGAACAGCGCCGTCGACCATGCCTGCATGGGACATCACCTTTCCAGAAAACCACACGCGATGGCGGCGACCCGCGCGGGGCCGCTCGCCTGATGGAGCCGCAAGGCGCGGGGCTTCAGCCCGGCGCCGGCGCACCCGGCGGGGGTGCGGCGACAGACGGCGGGTTCAAGGGACGGCAGGACATGGCGCCATGCTAGCCGACGGCGGCACAATGCGCAGCTTGTGCCCGCCGCGCCTGCCATGAGTTACAGCTTCGCCTCCGCCACCGTCCTGCTGCTGCTGATCACCGACCCGGTGGGCAACATCCCGATCTTCGCCAACGCGCTGAAGGCGGTGGCGCCGGCGCGGCGCCGCCGCGTGATCCTGCGCGAGGTGCTGATCGCCTTCGGGCTGCTGCTGGGCTTCATGTTCGCGGGCGACGGCTTTCTGCGCGTGATGAACCTGTCGCCGCTGTCGCTGCAGATGGCCGGCGGCGTGGTGCTGTTCCTGATCGCGCTGCGCATGGTGTTTCCGCCGCCGCCGGCGCCGGTGGAGCCGACGGCGGCCGAGCCGCTGATCGTGCCGCTGGCCATTCCGGCGCTGGCCGGGCCGTCGGCGCTGGCCACCGTGATGCTGCTGGTCAGCCAGGCGCCCGAGCGCCGCTGGGAATGGGTGGGCGCGCTCAGCGTCACCATGGCGGTGTGCGCCATCGTGCTGCTGCTGGCCGAGCGCCTGCAGCAGCGCGTGGGCCCGCGCGTGCTGCAGGCCTTCGAGCGGTTGATGGGCCTGATCCTGGTGGCCGTGGCGGTGGAGATGCTGCTGCGCGCGGTCAGAACGCTGGCGGCGCAGCTCGGCGGCGGCTGAAGGCCAAGGCCTCGCATCGAGTTTGCTATTTAATCAATATCTTCTGGCGCATACCCACAAAGCGCTGGGGCGATATTTGAGGCTCTTCTCGCGAAGGATGGTGATGGCCTGCGAGACAAGGCTTCGAATGGTCGCTTATTGGAAACCGCCAACCTCCGAACGCAGAGAGCGCAGAGATTTCGCAGAGGACGCAGAAAGCAAGAGGATCCATCGATTTTCTTTGCGTCCTCTGCGAATCCTTGGCGTCCTCTGCGTATGGCTGTTCATTTTTCTCATGCGTCGTGTCGCGGTGCGGCACTGATCAAGTACCTCACCATCATTCGCGCGTAGAGCCATATTTGATTCGCAACACCGACCGGAAGGCTCAACCGCCCGGCTGCCGGCGGCGCAGGAATTGCGCCACCCGCGTCGCCACGTCGCCACCGGCCAGCGCCTCGGCCGCCAGCTCGGGCTCGGCCACGGTGACCTCGCCCCAGCGCGCCGGTGCCGCCGCGTTGGCCACCTGCTTGCCAAGGCGCACCGCCGGCCAGCTGCGCTGGCGCAGGGTGGCGATCATGGCGTCGATGCGCGCGCGCACCTGATCGCGCGGCACCACCTGCTGCACCGCGCCCGCGGCCAGGCACCGGGGCGCGTCCCAGTCCTCGGCGAACAGGATCATCTCCTTGGCGCGCGCCAGGCCCAGCGCCGCCACCAGCGGCGGCGTGGCGCCGAAGCTGAGGAACATGCCCAGGCGCGTCTCGGGCAGGTTGAGCACGGCGTCCTCGGCCATGACGCGGAAGTCGCAGGCCATGGCGATCGCCACGCCGGCGCCGTAGGCGGAGCCGCGCAGGGCGGCAAAGCTGATCTGCTCCACCGCCGCCAGCTTGGCCAGGGCCTCCTGCGCGAGGCGCTGGTTGGCGCGCAGGCGGGCCCGCACGCGCTCGGTGTCGGCGAAGATCGCGCCGGCTTCCTCCAGGTGCGCGCCGGCCGAAAACACCGGTCCGTCGTGGTCGAGCACCAGGTAGTGCAGGTCGTCGCGCTGGCGCAGCCAGTCGGCCAGCGTCACCAGCTCCTGAAGCAGCTGGCCACTGACGGCGTTCAGCCGCTCGGGGTGGCACAGCGTGGCGGTGACGGCGTCGCCGTCGATGTCCAGGCGCAGGGTGTGCAGGCAAGGGGTGTCCATGATGAGCTCCAGGCAGTCGTGGGAAAGGGGTCGGCGCGCCGATTGCAGCGCAGCGGCGCCGCGCGCGCATCGGGACTGGCCCCAGTTCTGTCGCCGGCACGACAGGGACACGCGCGGGCACAGGACAGCGGGCAGTGCAGCGCGGCTGGCCACGCCTCGATGCGCCTGCCCGAGGGCGTCATCCACGGGTCGGCATGGCCACTGATGGACTATATTTTTGATAGCTGCTGGCGCTCGCCCACCAAGCGCTGGCGCCTTATTTGGCTACTTTTTGATCAATGGCACCGAACACCGAGCGGCCGTCGCGCCCCTTCATCTCGATGCGCACGGTGTCGCCGAACTTCATGTACTCGGTGCGCGGCGCGCCGTCCTGCAGGGTTTCCATGGCGCGCTTTTCGGCGATGCAGCCGTAGCCCTTGGGCCACTCGCGTCGGTCGTCCTGCTCGACGCCCGGATTGCTCACCGTGCCGCTGCCGACGATGCTGCCGGCGCGCAGGCGCCGCGTGCGCGCGGCATGGGCGATCAGCTGGCCGAAGTGAAAGCGCATGTCGGGCCCGGCGTCGCACAGGCCGACCTTGCGGCCGTTCCAGCTTACTTGCAGCGTCAGGTGCACGCGGCCGTCCTGCCAGGCCTCGCCCAGCTCGTCGGGCGTGACGGCCACCGGGCTGAAAGCGGTCGACGGCTTGCCCTGCACCAGGCCCAGCCGGGTCTCGACCTCGGCCGCGATCAGCTCGCGCAGGCTGACGTCGTTGGCCAGCATGAGCAGGCGCACGGCGTCCAGCCCCTGCTCGGGCGTGGCGCCCATCGACACGTCGCCGGTGACCACGGCCAGCTCGCCCTCGAAGTCGATACCGAAGGCCTCGTCCGCCACCCGGATGTCGTCGCAGGGGCCCAGGAAGTCGTCGCTGCCGCCCTGGTACATCAGCGGTTCGGTGTAGAAGCGCTCGGGCACGTCGGCGCGGCCGGCGGCGCGCACCAGCTCGACATGGTTCAGGTAGGCCGAGCCGTCCAGCCACTGATAGGCACGCGGCAGCGGCGCCATGCAGCGCTCGGGCTCGAACGGGAACGCGTGGCGCGCGCGGCCGGCGTTGAGCGCGTCGTACAGGTCCTGCAACTGCGGCGCCATGAAGTTCCAGTCGTCCAGCGCCTGCTGCAGGCGGCTGGCGATGCCGGTCGCATAATGGGCCGTCGTCAGGTCGCGCGAGACGACCACCAGTTGCCCGTCGCGCGAGCCGTCTTTGTAGGTTGCCAGTTTCATGGGTGCTTGCCAGCCAAACCCCCGCCGCCGCAGTGACGCGCGGTCGGCGCGGACCGGCGGGCGAGGAGCGGGCGCGGCCTGGGGCGCGCGCCCGGAAGCGGCGATTCTAGGTGGGCCGGCGCGATGACCGGCACCCCCCTGTCCGCGTGCCCTCCCGAGCGACGCCGCCCCCCGCTGGCGCTGGTGGCCGCCGTGGTGCTGGCCCACGCCGTGCTGCTGCGGCCGACGCCACCGCCGGCCGCGGCGCCCGCGCCATCCGCCCGGCCCGATCCGCTGTGGCTGCGCGCCATCGCGCCGCCGCCCGCCACGGCGGCCCGCGCCGCCACCCTGCCGCCGCCTGCGCCGGCCACGCCGTCCGCACAGCGCGCTGCGCCAGCCACCACGCCCCGCGCGCAGGCGGTGGCAACGCGCTCGCCTGCCGCGGCCAGCGCCACCCGGCGCCCGCCCGCGCCGCGCCAGGCCGCGGCGCCGCACACCACCACCGCCCCGCCCGAGACCGCCCCGGCGCCGCCACCCACCACCACGCCCGCCGTCCCCGTGCGGCTGGCCGATTCGGCGACCCTGCACTACCGCGTCAGCGGCCACGCGCGTGGCCTGCCGTTCGAGGCCGAGGCGCAACTGCGCTGGCAGCGCGACAGCACGCGCTACGAGGCCGAATGGACGGTGCCGCTGCCCCTGATCGGCACGCGCGCGCAGCACAGCGTCGGCGCCGTCACCGCCGCCGGCCTGGCGCCCGAGCGCTACGCCGAGCGCGCCCGCGGCGAACGGGCGGCGCACTTCGACGCCGACGGCGGGCGCATCCGCTTTTCCGCCAACCGGCCCGACGCCGCCCTGGAAAGCGGCGCGCAGGACCGCCTGAGCGGCGTGCTGCAACTGGGCGGCCTGATTGCCGCCGACCCGGGCCGCTACCCGCCGGGCAGCCAGCTCAGCCTGCAGACCGCCGGCGTGCGCGAGGCCGACCCCTGGCGCTGGCAGGTGCTGGACGACGAGGTGCTGCACATCGACGGCCAGCAAGTGCCCTGCGTGCGCCTGCTGCGCGCGCCCCGGCACGACTGGGACACGCGGATCGAGCTGTGGCTGGCGCGCCCGCTGGGCTACCTGCCGGCGCGCCTGCGCGTCACCCAGGCCGGCGGCGATGTGGCCGATCAGCAACTGTCGCGGCTGCCGCGGAGCCGCTGAAGCGGCCCAAAACGGACTTATTTGCCCCGCGGCGCCCACGCGGTCTACCTTGAAACGCGCAAATGCGTTCTCATATGCAGGCTGGGCATTCATTCCCGCCACCCACCACTCACCGAGGGGCCTGACCACTGATGAACACGCTCTACGATTCCGACAGCTTCGCCGTCGTTCACCTGCTGCCCGACGTGCTGGCCGATTCGCCCGCGCAAGAGGGCCAGCCCGTGCTGGCGCGCCACGGCTTCGAGATCGTGGACAAGCGCTCGGGCAAGGAGGTCTACCTCGACGGCCTGTGGGCCGAGCTGTTCCAGCAGCGCATCGCCGCCTGGCAGGAAAACACGCCCACCCAGGAAGAGGTCGAGGAAACCCTGGAAGGCTACGCCGAGCTGGCGCAGAACCCGGTGGTGATGCACTGACCCTCAGCCACGCCCGACCCACCACCGATACACCGGCTCGGCCAGCAGCAGCACCGCCACCAGCCGGCACACCTGAAACGCCGTCACCACCGCCGCGCCCAGTTGCAGCACCTGCGCGGTGATGGCCATCTCGGCCAGGCCACCGGGCGAGGTGGCCAGCATCAGCGTCACCGGATGCAGCCCGCTGGCCCAGGCCAGCACCACCGCAAAGGCCGCGCACAGCACGATCATGCCCAGCGTGCCCAGTGCCACGGCGGCCAGCCAGCGTGGCGCCGCGTGCAAGAAGCGGCGCGAAAAACGCACCCCCAGGCTGACGCCGATCACCAGCTGCGCCGCGTGGCTCAGCGCCGGCGGCACGGCCGACAGGTGCACGTCCAGCAGGGTCAGACCCATGGCCACCAGCAGCGGGCCGATGAACCAGGGGTTGGCGCCACCGGTGCGCCGCATCAGCGCCGCGCCCGCGCCGCTGGCCAGCGCCAGCCACAGCAGGCCCGGCCATTCGACCACGCGAGCCACCGCGGGCAGCGTGTCCAGCGCCTGCAGCTGCCAGTGCTGGCGCGCCCACTGCATGGCAAACGGCAGCGTCAGCACCACCGCCGCCATGCGCACGCTGTGCGCGGCCGCCACCAGGTCGGTGCGGGCACCGGCGCGCTCGGCCAGCAGCGTCATCTCCGACGCCCCGCCGATGGTGCTCGCGTAGTAGGCGGTGGCTCCGCGCTCGGCCGCCGGCAGCGCGGCCAGGCTGGGCCCCGCTGCCCAGCGCAGCCAGGCGCCAAAGCCCAGCCCCAGCGCCAGCGCCCAGGCCACGCCCAGCAGCACCGCCCACCACAGGCCCAGCATCAGCGCCGCCATCGACGGCGTGAAGTACAGCCCCAGGCTGACGCCAATCACCCACTGGCCCCCGTTGCGCAGCGCCGTCACGCTGTGCGTGCCCAGCCCGGCCATGCTGGCCAGCGCGGTGGCCAGCAGCGGCCCCAGCATCCACGGCACCGGCAGCGACAGGCGCGCCCCCAGCCACGCAGCGCCCCAGGCCAGCAGCAGGGTGAGCGCGGCACGCGCGGGCAGGGCAACGGCAGGTGGCGGCATGGGTGCCCTTAGTATGGCGCCATGCCACGCCTGCTTCGCCCCCTCGCCGCGCTACTGGCCCTGCTGCTGAGTGCCTGCGCCCTGCCGCCGCTGGATGCCGAGAGGCAGGCCCGGCTGGCCAGCCTGCTGCCGGCCGATGCGCTGCTGCTGGGCGAGCAGCACGATGCGCCGGAGCACCAGCAGTTGCAGCGCCAGGTGGTGCAGTGGCTGGCCGATCGCGGCCAGCTGGCCGCCGTGGTGCTGGAGATGGCCGAAGCCGGACACGGCACGGCCGGCCTGCCGCCCGACGCCAGAGCGCGCCAGGTGCGCGCCGCCCTGGCCTGGGACGACGCGCGCTGGCCGTGGCGGACGTACGGCCCGGTGATCATGGCCGCCGTGGCCGCTGGCGCCCCGGTGCTGGGGGCCAACCTGTCGCTGGCGCAAATGCGCGAGGCCATGCGCCAGTCCGCGCTCGATGACCGCCTGCCCGCCGAGCTGCTGGCGGTGCAGCGTCAACGCATCCGCGACAGCCATTGCGGCCTGTTGCCCGAGCCACGGATCGACCCCATGACACGGGTGCAGATCGCACGCGACATCGCCATGGCCGACGCCGTGGCGCGGGCCGCGCAACAAGCCGCGCCGGGCCGCGTGGTGCTGCTGATCACCGGCAACGGCCATGTGCACCGCGCGCTCGGCGTGCCGCGCTTTCTGCCTGCTGATTTGAAGGCAAAAGTGCTTTCAGCGCAGGCACAGTCAGCGCAAGCAGCTATCGAAAATGAAGCGCTCGCCGACCGCGCCCTGCAGGCTGGCGACCTGCGCTGGCCCACCCCGCCGCTGCCGCCGCGCGACCCCTGCGCCACGCTGCGCTGAGCGCGGTCACCAGGTATCGACAAAGCGCGGCCCCGCCGCCGGCGCCACGCGCGCCGACGCCAGGCCACGCGCCAGCCAGGCCCGCGTATCAGACGGGTCGATGACGGCGTCGATCTCCAGGGTGGTGGCCATGTGGGTCGCCGCGCCGTGCTCGTAGCGCTCGGCCAGCAGGCGAGCGAACAGCGCGTCGCGCTCGGGGCCTTCGGGCACCGCCGCCAGCTCCTTGCGAAAGCCCAGCCGCACATAGCCTTCCAGGCCCATGCCGCCGAACTCGCCGGTGGGCCAGGACACGGTGAACACCGGCGCATGAAAGCCGCCCGCGGCCATCGCCATCGCGCCCAGGCCGTAGCCCTTGCGCAGCACGACGCCGAACAGCGGCACGCGCAGCGCGGCGGCGGTGACGAACAGGCGGCTGACGTGGCGCACCTGCGCGGTCTTCTCGACCTCCGGGCCGACCATGAAGCCGGGCGTGTCGATCAGGCTGACGATGGGCAGGCCGTGCGCATTGCACAGCTGCATGAAGCGCGCGCCCTTGTCGGCCGCGTCGGCGTCGATGGCGCCGCCCAGGTGCAGCGGGTTGTTGGCCATCAGCCCCACCGGCCGCCCCTCGATGCGCGCCAGGGCCGTGTGGATGCCGGCGCCGAAGCCGGTGCGCAGCAGCATCAGGCTGCCCGCATCCACCAGCCCGGCCATGGCGTCGCGGGTGTCGTACACGCGCAGGCGGTTTTCCGGCACCACGGCGCGCAGCGCGCGCTGGTCGGGCGTGACCCAGTCCTTCACCCGGCCCTGGAAGTAGCCCAGGTAATGCCGCGCCGCCACCACCGCCTGCGCCTCGTCGTCGACCAGCAAGTCAATCACGCCATTGCCGTGCTGCACCGGGCTGGGGCCGATCTCCTCGGGCCGGAACACGCCCAGGCCGCCCCCTTCGATCATGGCCGGCCCGCCCATGCCGATGTGGCTGGCGCGGGTGGCGATGATGACGTCGCTGCAACCCAGCAGCGCGGCGTTGCCGGCAAAGCAGTAGCCATGCACCACGCCCACCACCGGCACCCGGCCCGACAGCGCGGCGTAGGCGGCGAAGGTGCCCACGTGCAGGCCGGCCACCACCGGCACGTCGACATCGGCGGGCCGGCCGCCGCCGCCCTCGGCAAACAGTACCACGGGCAGTTGCTGCTCTAGCGCGATGGCCAGCATGCGGTCGGTCTTGGCGTGGTTGCGCATGCCCTGGGTGCCGGCCAGCACGGTGGCGTCGTAGCCCATGACCACGGTGCGCGCCGCCTCGGCGCCGAAGATCAGGCCGTTGACGCCGCCAATGCCCGTCACCATGCCGTCGGCCGGGGTGTTGGCGATCAGGTCGGGCATGCTGCGCCGGCGCGTCTGCGCCGCCACGGCCAGCGCGCCGTATTCGATGAAGCTGCCGTCGTCGCACAGGTCGGCGATGTTCTCGCGCACGGTGCGCCCGCCGCGGGCATGGCGCGCGGCCACGGCGTCGGGGCGCGCGGCATCCAGCGTGAAGGCCTGGCGGTCGAGCACGCGCCGCAGGTCGGCGCGGATGTGGTCCGGGTCGTGCGCGGCGGCGGCCGCCTGCTGCCCGGCATCGCCCACGTCGAGCTCTTCCAGCACCAGCAGCACGTCGCCCTGCGCCACGTAGGCGCCGGGTTCGACGAAGCACTGGCGCAGCACGCCCGCATGCGGCGCGGTGAGCACGTGCTCCATCTTCATGGCCTCCAGCACCGCCAGCTCGGCACCGGCCGCCACCGTGTCCCCGGGTGCCACCGACAGCTGCACCACGCGCGCCGGCATGGGCGCCAGCACCGCGCCCTCGGGGGCTTCGCCGGCCGGCAGGGCGTGCGGCGGTTCGGCATCATTTTGGCCTGTAGCGCCCGCCTGATCTGCGCAAGCAGCTATCTTTTGCGCAGCATCCAGCAGCTCGGGCAACGCCGATTCCAGCCAGCGCGTGTGCACCGCCTGGCTGGCCATCTCGGGCCGCTCGGCCAGCGCGCGCAGCAGCGCCAGGTTGGTGGCCACGCCATCGATGCGCGTTTCGGTCAGCGCGCGGCGCGAGCGGCGCAGCACGTCGGCAAAGTCATGGCCGGGCGCGTGCACGATCAGCTTGGCCAGCAGGCTGTCGTAGTGTGGCGAGGGCGTGGCACCGGCCACGCCGTGCGTGTCCACCCGCACGCCCGGGCCGGCCGGCAGGTCGAAGCGCGTCAGCCGCCCGCTGCCCGGCGTGGCGCTGCCATCCGCCGCCAGGGTCTCGGCGTTGATGCGCCACTGGATGGCATGGCCGCGCGGCGGCGGTGGCGCGGCGGCGTCCAGCCCGGCGTCGGCCAGGCGCTGGCCGGCGGCCAGCCGCAGCTGGGTCTGCACCAGGTCGACCCCGGTGACGGCCTCGGTGATGGTGTGCTCGACCTGCAGGCGCGCGTTGGCCTCGATGAACACATAGGGCAGCGTGTCCGATGCCGCATCGACCAGGAATTCGAACGTGCCCAGGCCCTCGTAGCGCAGCTCGCGCGCCATGCGCAGGGCGCTGTCGACGAGGCGCTGGCGCAGCGGCGCCGGCAGGCTGGGGCTGGGGGCGATCTCGACCAGCTTCTGGAAGCGCCGCTGCAGCGTGCATTCGCGCTCGCCCAGCGCCATCACGTCGCGGCCGTCGCCCAGCACCTGCACTTCGATGTGGCGCGCGCGGCGCATCAGGCGCTCCACATACACGTCGGCGATGCCGAAGGCGGCCTGCGCTTCGCCGCGGCAGCGCGCGTAGGCGGCGGCCAGCGCGGCCTCGTCCTCGACGGCGCGCATGCCGCGTCCGCCGCCGCCGCCCACCGCCTTGATGACGATGCCGGCCTGCGCGTGCTCGCGAAAGAAGGCCTGCGCCTGCTCCAGCGTCACCGCGTGCTGCGTGCCGGGCAGCAGCGGCACGTCGCAGCGCAGGGCCAGCGCGCGCGCCTGCGCCTTGTCGCCAAACAGCGCCAGCTGCTCGGGCGTGGGGCCGATGAAGCGCACACCCGCCGCCGCGCAGTCGCGCGCGAAGTCGGCGCGCTCGGCCAGAAAGCCGTAGCCCGGGTGCAGCGCGTCGGCGCCGTGCTCGCGCGCAATCGCCAGCAGCCGCGCGCCATCCAGATAGGCGGTTGGCCCGGTGGCGCCCAGCGCCTGCGCCGCGTCGGCCGCCTGCACATGCGGCGCCCGCGCGTCGTCGTCGGCGTAAACCGCCAGGCTCGGAATGCCCAGGTCCTGCAGGGCGCGCACGATGCGCAGGGCGATTTCGCCGCGGTTGGCGATCAGTACTTTGTGGAACATGGGCAATGCCTTGGGAAGGTTCGAAACACGGATAGCCGTGCGCCGAGGACGCAGCGGGCGCTTCGAGCAGTGTTCTGGGGCGCCATGGCGCACGGCAGTGGCGACGCGCTGGCGTCAGCCCTGATCCTTCAGCAGCCGCCGCAGCACCTTGCCCGAGCCGGTGGCTGGCAGCGCGTCGATGAAGCGCACATGGCGCGGCGCCTTGTAGGGGGCCATGTTGTCGCGGCTCCAGGCGATCAGCGCGTCGGCCGTCAGGCTGGCGCCGGGTTTGAGCACGATGAAGGCCTTGACCACCTCGCCCTTTTCGGCGTCGGGCTGGCCCAGCACCGCCGCCTGCGCCACGGCCGGATGGCGGATCAGGATGGTTTCGACCTCCTCGGGGAACACGCTGTAGCCGGAGACCTTGATCATCTCCTTGGTGCGGCCGATGAAGGTGAGGTAGCCCTCGGTGTCCATGCGGCCCATGTCGCCGGTCCACACCCAGCCGTCGCGCAGCGTCTGGGCGCTGGCTTCGGGCTTGCGCCAGTAGCCCTTGAAGTTGCCCGGCGAGCGCACGGTGATCTCGCCAGTCTCACCGATCGGCTTCTCGGCGCCGCTGTCGGGGTCGATGATGCGGATGCTGACGCCGGGCATGGGCTGACCGTGAGTGCCCCAGCGGATGGCCTCGGGCGGCATGCCGGTGTCCATGGTGTGGGTTTCGGACAAGCCGTAGGCGGCCTCGTAGCTGATGCACGGCCCCTGGGTGAAGGCCTGCCACTGCCGGGCCAGCGCCTCGGTGAAGGTGATGCCAAAGCTGGTGACCGGGTTGCGCCGCAGGCTCTGGAGGTCGAAGCGGGCGGCGTCGGGCACCTGCATACAGGCAACGTTCATCGGCGCGATGGAATACCAGTGCGTGACGCGCCAGCGGTCGATGGCCTGCAGCACCGCCAGCGGGTCGAAGCGCAGCAGCAGCACCTGGGTGGCCCCCACGAGCACCGGCACGTTGACCCCCATCAGCATGCCGGCGATGTGGTAGAGCGGCGCCACCGACAGCGACACGTCGTCGGCGCCGATGCCGGCCGACTGCGCGGTGACGGTGGTCTTGAACAGCGCGTTGCCATAGCTCAGCATGGCGCCCTTGGGCAGGCCGGTGGTGCCGCTGGTGTAGGTCATCAGGGCCACGTCGTCCAGCTGGATGTCCACCGGCCGCGGGCGCTGGCCCAGGGCCGCGCCCTGCTGGGCGAGTTGCAGCATGTCGCCCACGCCCGCTGGCAGCGGGGCTGGCGCGGCCTGCAGCTCGGGCGGCACGGCAATGGCGGCCTGCGCCGGCAGCAGGTCGGCATAGCGGGCGGCCAGCACGTGCGCCAGCGCGGTCTGGCCGCGCACCTGCTCGACGATGGGCAGCAGGTTGTCGGCGGCGATGATGACGCGCGCCTGCAGGTCCTGCAGCTGGTATTGCAGCTCGTGCGCCTTGTTCAGTGGCCCGCAGGGGCAGACGATGGCGCCGATCTTCTGGATCGCGTAGTGTGCCAGCAGGTACTGCGGGCAGTTGTTCATGAACAGCGCCACCGGCTCGCCCTTGGCCACGCCCAGCGATTGCAAGTGCGCACCCACCGCGTCGCTCCAGTCGTCCAGCTCGCGCCAGCTGATGGCGCGGCCATACCAGATGACGGCGGCGCGGTCGGGCCGCTGGCGGGCGTGGCGGCGCAGGTGCTCGTGCAGGGGCTGCTCGGGGGCGGTCATGCAAGTCTCCATCGGTGGGGCAAAAAATCCAATATAGCGAGCCGCGCGGGCCCGCCCGCCCGCGCGCAATCGCGCAGGCGACAGCGGCGCGCCGCCTGCGACAATCGCGCCCGATGCAAGACACCTACATCCTGACCCTGTCCTGCCCGGACCAGCGCGGCATCGTGCATGCCGTCTCGGGCTTTCTGATGGAGCGCGGCGGCAATATCGAGGAAGCCGCGCAGTTCAACGACCACGGCACCGGCCTGTTCTTCATGCGGGTGCAGTTTGCCTGCGCCGAGCTGGACGCCGGCGCGCTGCGCGCGCAGCTGACCGTGCTGGCCGAGCGCTTTGCCATGCGCTGGCAGCTGCACGAGGCGGCGCAGCCCATGCGCACCGTGATCTTCGTCAGCCGCGAGGGCCATTGCCTGAACGACCTGCTGTTCCGCTGGAAGAGCGGGCTGCTGCCGCTGGACATCCGCGCCATCGTCAGCAACCACCGCGACTTCTACCAGCTGGCGGCCAGCTACAACGTGCCGTTTCACCACATCGCCGTCACGCGCGACCACAAGGCGCAGGCCGAGGCACGGCAGCTGGAGATCATCGACGGCGAGGACGCCGAGCTGGTGGTGCTGGCGCGCTACATGCAGGTCCTGTCGGACGGGATGTGCCAGCGGCTGGCCGGGCGCGCCATCAACATCCACCACAGCTTTCTGCCCAGCTTCAAGGGCGCGCGGCCCTACTGGCAGGCGCACGAGCGCGGCGTCAAGCTGATCGGCGCCACCGCGCACTACGTGACGGCCGACCTGGACGAAGGCCCGATCATCGAGCAGGACGTGGCCCGCGTCGACCACAGCGCCACGGTGGAGGACCTGACCGCCGTCGGCCGCGACACCGAAAGCCAGGTGCTGGCGCGCGCCGTCAAGTGGCACAGCGAGCACCGCGTGCTGCTGAACGGGCAGCGGACGGTGGTGTTTCGATGACGCAATGACTTCGCCGCGGGCGCGGCGTCCATGACGAGATGACCGGACGCCAGCGCCGAGGGCAGCCGCCGGGGCAAGCCATGACCCTCCTGTCATGGCGCGCAGCGCCGCCATCGAAGGCCGTCAGGCCCGGGTCATTGCCGTGATGGTTTGACTGCGCGCGTGCCAAAAATCGCCGAGCCCACCCGCACCATGGTGCTGCCGGCGGCCACCGCCGCTTCCAGATCGTCGCTCATGCCCATGGACAGCGTGTCCAGCCCCAGGCCGGCCGCATTCAACTGGTCAAAAAGGGCTCTGGCGCTTGCGTGGACTGCGCGAGCAGCTTCGAAATCAGGAGCAGGATCGGGGATCGTCATGAGCCCGCGCAGGCGCAGCCTCGGCAGCGCCGCCACCGCCTGCGCGAGGGCCAGCGCCTCGGCCGGCGCCACGCCGGACTTGGTGGGCCCGCCGTCGATGTTGACCTGCAGGCACAGGTTCAGCGGCGGCAGGCCGGGCGGGCGCTGCGCCGACAGGCGCTCGGCGGTCTTCAGCCGGTCGACGCCGTGGGCCCAGTCGAACTGCTCGGCCACCAGGCGGGTCTTGTTGCTCTGGATCGGGCCGATGCAGTGCCAGCGCAGCTGGCCGCGCAGATCGGCCAGGGCGGCGATCTTGTCCACGCCTTCCTGGATGTAGTTCTCGCCGAAATCGCGCTGCCCGGCGGCGGCGGCGGCGCGCACCGCCTCGGGGCCGAAGGTCTTGGAGACAGCCAGCAGCGTGACATCCTGCACATTGCGCCCGGCCTGTTGACAGGCTGTGGCAATCCGTGCACGCACGTGTTGGAGCTTGGCGGCGATCGTCGTCATAATGCCCGCAGCGTATCAAACTGCAACCAATTGGATTCATTCCCGTGGACATTACCCAATTGCTGGCCTTCAGCGTCAAGAACAAGGCGTCGGACCTGCACCTGTCGGCCGGCCTGCCGCCCATGATCCGCGTGCACGGCGACGTGCGGCGCCTGAACGTCGATCCGCTCGACCACAAGCAGGTGTTCGCCATGCTGTACGACATCATGAACGACACCCAGCGCAAGATCTACGAGGAAAACCTGGAGGTCGACTTCTCGTTCGAGATCGAAGGCCTGGCGCGCTTTCGGGTCAACGCCTTCAACCAGAACCGCGGCGCCGCCGGTGTGCTGCGGACCATCCCCAGCAAGATCCTGACGCTGGAGCAGCTCAATGCGCCCAAGATCTTCGGCGAACTGGCGCTCAAGCCGCGCGGCCTGGTGCTGGTCACCGGCCCCACCGGCTCGGGCAAGTCGACCACGCTGGCGGCCATGGTCAACCACCTGAACGAAATGGAGTACGGCCACGTGCTGACGGTGGAAGACCCGATCGAGTTCGTGCACGAATCCAAGAAGTGCCTGATCAACCAGCGCGAGGTCGGCCCCATGACGCACAGCTTTGCCAACGCCCTGCGCTCGGCTCTGCGCGAGGACCCGGACGCCATCCTGGTGGGCGAGATGCGCGACCTGGAGACCATTCGCCTGGCCATGACCGCCGCCGAGACCGGTCACCTGGTGTTCGGCACCCTGCACACCAGCAGTGCGGCCAAGACCATCGACCGCATCATCGACGTCTTCCCGGCCGAGGAAAAGGAGATGGTGCGCGCCATGCTGTCCGAATCGCTGGTGGCCGTGATCTCGCAGTCGCTGTGCAAGCTCAAGGACGGCAGCGGCCGCGTGGCGGCGCACGAGATCATGCTGGGCACGCCCGCCATCCGCAACCTGATCCGCGAGGCCAAGGTGGCGCAGATGTACTCGTCCATCCAGACCGGCAACAGCCTGGGCATGCAGACGCTGGACCAGAACCTGACCGACCTGGTGCGGCGCAACGTGATCAGCGCCGCAGAGGCGCGCAGCAAGGCCAAGATTCCGGAAAACTTTCCTGGATGAGTGAGAGGTTCAGCGTTGGGCGTTCAGCGTTTGGCGTGAACTTCTGAAACCCATCGCTTCGCTCCGCTCAACGCTCAACGCTCAACGCTCAACGGTAGACCACCATGGAACGCGATCAGGCCAGCAAATTCATTCACGATCTGCTCAAGCTCTTGCTCACCCGCAAGGGCAGCGACCTGTTCATCACGGCCGACTTTCCGCCCGCCATCAAGGTGGACGGCAAGATCACCAAGGTGTCGTCGCAGAACCTGACGGCGGCCCACACGCTGGCGCTGGTGCGCGCCGTGATGAACGACAAGCAGGCCGCCGAGTTCGAACGCACCAAGGAATGCAACTTCGCCATCTCGCCGGCGGGCATCGGGCGCTTTCGCTGCAACGCCTTCATCCAGCAGGGCAACATCGGCATGGTGATGCGGGTGATTCCGGCCGATCTGCCCACCATCGACGGCCTGGGCATGCCCCAGATTCTCAAGGAAGTGGCGATGAGCAAGCGCGGGCTGACCATCCTGGTGGGCGCCACCGGTTCGGGCAAGTCGACCACGCTGGCGGCCATGGTGGACTGGCGCAACATCAACAGCCAGGGCCACATCATCACGGTGGAAGACCCGGTCGAATTCGTGCACCCGCACAAGAACTGCATCGTGACCCAGCGCGAGGTCGGGCTGGACACCGACGACTGGGAATCGGCGCTGAAGAACAGCCTGCGCCAGGCGCCCGACGTGATCCTGATGGGCGAGATCCGCGACCGCGAAACCATGGAGCACGCCGTGGCCTTCGCCGAGACCGGCCACCTGTGCCTGGCCACGCTGCACGCCAACAGCGCCAACCAGGCACTCGACCGCATCATCAACTTCTTCCCCGAGGAGCGCCGCCTGCAGTTGCTGATGGACCTGTCGCTCAACCTGCGCGCGCTGATCTCGCAGCGCCTGATCCCCAAGCAGGACGCCAAGGGCCGCACGGCGGTGGTGGAGATCATGCTCAACTCGCCGCTGATCAGCGACCTGATCTTCAAGGGCGAGGTGGGCGAGATCAAGGAAGTGATGAAGCGCAGCCGCGAGCTGGGCATGCAAACCTTCGACCAGGCACTGTTCGACGCCTTCGAGGCCAACCTGATCAGCTACGAAGACGCGCTGCGCAACGCCGATTCGGCCAACGACCTGCGCCTGCAGATCAAGCTGACCAGCAAGCGCGCCAAGGAGCGCGACCTGGCGGCGGGCACCGAGCATCTGCAAATCGTCTAACGGTGCGTGCTGCCCGGCAGGGACCGTACCCTGGTTCCCTAGAATGGCTGCATGAACACCACGATCAACGCCCGCCCGTACGACCCCACCCCCGCCCGCCGCGTGGCCTTTCTCGGCCTGGGCGTGATGGGCTACCCCATGGCCGGCCATCTGGCGCTGGCCGGGCACGAGGTCACGGTCTACAACCGTACCGCTACAAAATCAGAAGCGTTTTGCGCACAACTGGCGGGCGCCGGCAAGGTAAAACATGCCGAAACCCCGGCGGCTGCAGCGGCCGGCGCCGAGATCGTGCTGGCCTGTGTCGGCAACGACGACGACCTGCGCCAGGTGGTGCTGGGCGAGGCCGGTGCCTTTGCCGGCATGGCGCCGGGCGCCATCTTCGTCGACCACACCACGGCCTCGGCCAACGTGGCGCGCGAGCTGGACGCGGTGGCGCGCAGCCGGGGCCTGCACTTCATCGACGCGCCGGTGTCCGGCGGTCAGGCCGGCGCGCAGAACGGCCAGCTGACGGGGATGTGCGGTGGCGATCAGGCCGCGTTCGATCGCGTGCGGCCGGTGGCCCTGGCGTTCTCGCGCGCCTTCACCCTGATGGGGCCCAGCGGCGCCGGTCAGCTGACCAAGATGGTCAACCAGATCTGCATCGCCGGCCTGGTGCAGGGCCTGTCGGAGGCCATCGCCTTCGGCCAGCGCGCCGGGCTGGACATGCAGCAGGTGATCGAGGTCATCGGCAAGGGCGCGGCGCAAAGCTGGCAGCTGGACAACCGCGGCCCGACCATGGCGCAGGACAGGTTCGATTTCGGCTTTGCCGTCGACTGGATGCGCAAGGACCTGGGGCTGGTGCTCGACGAAGCCAAGCGCAACGGCGCGCGCCTGCCGGTGACCGCCCTGGTCGACCAGTTCTATGCCGACGTGCAGCAGATGGGCGGCGGCCGCTGGGATACCTCCAGCCTGGTGCGGCGCCTGAAGTGAGCGGCGCGCCGCGGGCTATCTGGCCGGCGGCAGGGTCTGCACCTGGATCGGCTGCGGTGCGTTGACGATGGCCGGCTGCGTCACCGGGTGGGTCTGCACACCCACCGCGGCGTCCTGGGCCGGCGCCGGCACCGTCGCGCCGCTGCTGGACGCCGTGCCATTGCCGACGGCCGGATCGACGATCAGGTCAATCACGCGCACCACGCGCTGCACGCCCTCGGTCTGGCGCGCGGCGTCGGTGGCCAGGGCCATCTCGGTGGCCGTCAGACGACCCATCAGATAGGTCGTGCCGCGCTCGGTCAGCACCTTGATGCTGGCCGACGGCACGCCATTGGTGCCCACCAGACGCCCGCGCACCTTGCTGGTGATGAAGGCGTCGTTGGAGCGCTGGAACGCGCTCGACTCGGGCATCACCGCCAGCTCGTTGACCACGCCCTGCACGCCGGGCAGGGCGCGCACGCGGGTCTCCATCAGCTGGCGGTCCTGCACGCTGGGCACTTCGCCGGTGATCAGCGCCTTGCGGTAGTAGCTGGCCACGTTGACATGGCCGCGCCCGGCCAGCGCCTGCGCCACGACCTCGCGCGCGCCCGCCTCGATGGCCTGGTCGGCGTCCTGGGTCTCGGCGCTGCGGCGGTCGGCCGTCATCAGCAAGGCACCGGTGCCCACCGCGCCACCCACCACGGCGGCCGCGCAACCCGTCAGCAGGGCGGCGGCCAGTGCGCTGGCCAGCGCCAGCGCGGCCCCTCGGGTACGAAAGAACTTCATTCGGAACTCTCCTCGTTGCCAAGCAGTTGCACGTCCAGGCCGTCACACAGGCAGTGCAGCACCAGCTGGTGCGCCTCGTGGATGCGCGGCGTGCGCTCGTGGGGGATGCACACGTGGACATCGGTGTCGCGCAGCACGCGCCCTAGCTCGCCGCCACCGCGCCCGGTGAGCGCGATCACGCTGATGTCGCGCTCGTGCGCGGCCTGCGCGGCGCGCACCAGGTTGACGGTATTGCCGTTGGTCGACAGCAGCAGCAGCGCATCGCCGGGGTTGCCCAGCGCCCGCACCTGGGCGGCGAACACGTCGGCGTACTCGCCGCGCCGCGCCACGGCGGTCAGCGTGGCGGCGTCGGTGCCCAGGGCCAGCGCGGGCAGCTCGGGGCGGGCGCGCTCCAGGCCGCCGACCATCAGCGCCGCCATGTACTGCGCCAGCGCGCCGGAGGCGCCGTTGCCGCAGGCCATCACCTTGCCGCCGCCGGTGATGCAGGCCAGCAGCGCCTGCGTGGCCTCCTCGATGGGCCGCGCCAGGCTTTGCGCCCACTGGTACTTCAGGTCGGCGCTGTCGATGAACTGCTGAGGCGTGCGTTGTTCAGGCATCGGCGCCGATCATAACCGCGCCGGGCCCCTTCGGTGCAAATTTAGGAGCAAATCGGCTCCCTCAGCGGCACTTTCGGCGCACGGCGCGGCGCGGGCCCGGGGCGTGCCGGGCGGTTGGCTGGCTCCGGGATCAACCGGCGTCGAAGGCGGCCTGCAGCCATTCGATGCGATCGCCGTCGATGGCCAGCACGTCGAAGCGGCACGGCGGCGGCGCGCGGTGGCGCAGCAGATAGTGGCGCGCCGCCAGCACGATGCGCCGCTGCTTGACGGCGCCCACGCTGGCCGCCGCGCCGCCGTGCGTGGCGCTGGCCCGCGCGCGCACCTCGACGAACACCAGCGTGCCGTCGGGCGCATGCATCACCAGGTCGATCTCGCCGCCGCCGCGGCCGGGCGTTCGATAATTGCGCTCGACGAGCGACAGCCCGGCGGCCTGCAGATGGGCCAGGGCCCGGTCTTCCGCGGCCAGCCCGCGCGCCCGCGTGCTGGGCCGGCCGAGTCGATTCCAGTTGAACAGCGCCATGTGCCTCCCGCCATGGTGGAACACCCCACCCCCGATTCACCACGCCCGCCAATGCCACCGACCGCTCCCCCGCTGGGCCAGGCCAGCTTCCTGCCCGCCCTGGACGCCGCGCGCGCCGCCGCTGGCGCGCAGCATTATCCGGCCGGCAGCCTGTACGTGGTGGCCACGCCCATCGGCAACCTGGCCGACATCACGCTGCGTGCCCTGCACCTGCTGACACTGGCCGACGCCATCGCCTGCGAGGACACGCGCCACACCAACCATCTGCTGCGCGCCTACGGCATCGACGGCAAGCCGCTGCTGGCGCTGCACGAGCACAACGAGGCCGAGGCCGCGCAAGCCGTGGTCGCGCGCCTGCAGGCCGGCCAGCGCGTGGCCTACGTCAGCGATGCCGGCACACCGGCCGTGAGCGACCCTGGCGCGCGGCTGGTGGCGGCCTGCGCCGCCGCCAGTCTGCGCGTGGTGCCGCTGCCCGGTGCCAGCAGCGTGACCACCGCCATCAGTGCCGCCGGTCTGGGAGGTGATGGCCAGTTCCTGTTCCACGGTTTTCTGCCCGCCAAAACCGGCGAACGCCAGTCGGCGGTGCAAGCGCTGGCCGCCGAGCCGCGCGCCGTGGTGCTGCTGGAGGCGCCGCACCGCATCGCCGCCCTGGCCGACGCCCTGGCCACGCTGGGCGAGCGCCGCGTCACCGTGGCGCGCGAGCTGACCAAGCAGTTCGAGCAGATCGCCACCACGACCTGCGCCGCGCTGCCCGCCTGGCTGGCGCAGGACGCGCAGCGCCAGCGCGGCGAGTTCGCGCTGGTGCTGCACCCGCAGGAAATGCACGCCACCGCGCACGACAGCGAGCGCCTGCTGCGCCTGCTGCTGGCCGAGCTGCCGCTGAAAAGCGCGGTGCGGCTGGCGGCCGACATCACCGGGGCGCCGCGCAATGCGCTGTACGAGCGGGCGCTGGCCTTGAAATCAACGCCAGGAAATGGCCACGACGGCCAAGGAACCCCCGCATAGGCTCGCGCGACGCAGGCGAGGGGGTCGAGCCGCGCCGCCCTTGCCCCACGGCAATCCGCCCAGCTCGCCCAGCCACGCCGAATTCAGAGTCAGATCAGGCGACAGCGCTTATGCAGACTGCGCAGACAGCTATGTTATTCATAGCTATCGCAGGTGGGACACCGTGGCTCACGCGCCGCAGCACTTCTTGTACTTCTTGCCGCTGCCGCAGGGGCAGGGGTCGTTGCGGGCGATCTTCTGGCTCTGCGCCGGGGCCACGCGCGGGCCCAGCGCGCGGGCGATGGCATGCAGGTCGTACACCGCCCACAGGGCCTCGCCCATGTCGTTGATGCGCTGCTCGCTGACGCTGGGGGGCGCCTGGTCGTCGAACAGGTTGTGGCTGGGCGGTGCGCGGTCGTCATCGACCAGCACGGCGATGCAGTCCAGCGCGTCGGCCATGTCGGCGGCGATCTCCTTGTCGCGCGGCGGCGCCCAGTCGTCGTCCCACGTGTCGACCGCGGCCAGAAAGCCCAGCGCCCACAGCTGCGCGTAGGACGGCGCCTGGTCGGGCGCGGCCTCGGCGTCCTGCCGCTCCTCGGGCGGCAGCGCGTTCAGCATGCCACGCCAGTCCAGCGTGGCGGGCTCCAGCACGCGCGGATCGTTCAGATCGTCCACCGGCGCCTGCAGCGCGGCGCGGATCTGCGCCTGGCGCGCCAGCCAGTTCATCAGAAAGCGCGTGCGCTGGCTTTCGCTGGCGAAGGGCGACAGGCCCCGCGGATCGTCCGCATCGCCACCCAGCAGCACGGGCAGCCATTCGTCCTGCGCGATCTCGCGCCGGGTGCACAGCAGCGCGGTCAGGAAACCCTCGCAGAACTCCCACTGCGGGATGCCGTCGTCGTGCTCGCGCAGCTCGTCCAGCACGTCTTCCAGCGCTTCCAGCACGGCGACAGTGGCTTCGTCGAAGGCGGGCAGATCGTCGGCGTCGGGGGTGTCGTTGGGGGTCGGATCGGTCATGGGCAGGCTCCGCGCCGGGGCGCAAACGCGCATGGTAACGGCGCGCGGGGCTTGGCCTCTCAGCGCCTGCGCAGGCCCAGCCATATCACGGCGCCGACCACCACCAGTGCGCCGGCCACCTGCACCGGCGCCACGGCCTGCCCCAGCACCAGCCAGGCCAGGATGAGGGCGAACACCGGCTCCACGTTCATGATGGCCGAGTTGCCCACCACGCCCAGGCGCGGCAGCACGGTGAACAGCAGGGTGATGCCGGTGCCGTACAGCAGGGTCAGCAGCGCCAGCCCCCACCAGCCGGGCGCGGCCCGCGGCAGCGCCAGCCCGCCCCCTGCCAGCGCCGCCGCGCCGGCCAGCAGGCCGACGATGGCCATGGTGGCAAAGGTGCGCAGGCGCCCGTCCAGCCCGCCGGCCTCGTGCTGCGTCAGCACCAGCGCCAGGCCGAAGGTGGCGGCCGCGCCCAGCGCAAACGCCACGCCGGCGCCGATCTGGTGCCACTGGCCGGCCGCCCCCAGGCCGGAGGCTGCCCCCAGCACGTCCAGCGCCAGCACCAGGCCCAGCAGGATCACCGGCATGGCGATGAGCACCGTGCGCTCGGGTCGGTGCTGGTAGAGCACGCGCGCCCACAGCGCCGTCATCAGCGGGAAGCTGTTGAACACCAGCAGCGCCAGCGCCACCGGCAGCCGCGCCACGGCCGAATACAGGCACAGGCTCTGCACCGCCACCAGCGCGCCGATCAGCGGCAGCGCCTTGCGCTGGCGGGCGTTCAGCGTCAGCGGCACCCGCTGGATCAGCAGCAACGCGCCCACCACCAGTGCCGTGCCGACGCTGCGCACGGTGACGGCGGTGGGCACGTCCACCCCATGGTTGAAGGCCATCCGCGCCGACACATGGTTGGCCGCCATCAGCAGGGCGATCAGCAGCAGCGTGGCAAAACCGGCGGCCGCGCGCGCCGACAGGCGATCAGACATACAGCCCGCGCACCCGCGCATGCAGCCGCGCCAGGCCCAGCAGCGCGTCGGTGAAGGGCGTGGCCACGCCGGTCAGCTGCCCCAGCTCGCGCACCGAGGCGACCAGCGCGTCCAGCTCGACCGACCGGCCGGCCTCCACGTCCTGCAGCATCGAGGGCTTGAAGGCGCCCAGCTTGCGCGTCACCGCATGGCGATCCTCGGGCGTCTGATCGATCGGCACGCCGATGCGCGCGCCGATCTCGCGCGCCTCCAGCATCACGGCGCTGACGAAGCCGCGCGCCAGATCGTCATCCAGGATGCGGTCGGCGGTGGCGCCGGTGAAGGCGCTGATGGGGTTGATCGTCATATTGCCCCATAGCTTGTACCAGACGTCCTTCTGGATCTGTGCCGACACCGTTGTGTCGAAGCCTGCCTGGCGCAGCAGCGCCGCCAGTGACGCGAGGCGCGGCGTGTCGCCGCCGGCCGGCTCGCCCACGATCAGGCCGTTGCCGAAGTGGCGCCGGATCACGCCCGGCTCGTCGACCGAGCAGCTGGCATGCACCACGCAGCCGATCACGCGCCGCGCGTCGATGGCCTGCGCGATGGCGCCGCCCGGATCGACCGACTCCAGCCGCGTGCCGGCCAGCGGCCCGCCAAAGCCCTGCAAAAACCACCACGGCACGCCGTTCATGGCCGTCAGCACGGCGGTATCCGGGCCCAGCAGCGGCGCGATGGCGCGCGCCACCTCGGCCATGGCCGGCGCCTTGACGGCGACGATCACCAGGTCTTGCGGGCCCAGATCAAACGGGCTGTCGCTGGCCTGCACGGCAAACGCACGCTCGGCCACCGCGCCATCGGCCCCCGCCTCGCGCAGGCGCAGCCCGTGCGTGCGCAACGCCGCCAGCGTGGCGCCGCGCGCCACCGCGCTCACGGCAGCGCCCTGTGCGGCCAGCCGCGCGCCCAGCCAGCCACCGATGGCGCCGGCGCCGTAGATGCAGATTTTTTGAGTCATATTGGTCTTCAGCGCTTTACCATCAAGCGCAAACAGCTATATATTTGATAGTTAACTTGACGCCGACCAGATCAACCCAGGCTGCCCAGATGCCGCTGCGCGGCCTGCGCCAGGCCCTGATCGAAAGTGACCAGTGGGCACTTCAGCGCCTCGGCCAGCCACAAATAGCTGGCGTCGTAGGCGCTGAGCTGGTAGCGCTGGGCCAGGGCAAAACCGGGTGCCATCTCGACTTCGTGCAACTCGACGTCCAGCACCAGCGCATCGGCCAAGCCCGGCAGGGCGTGCGCTTCGCCACGCCGATGCTTCTTGAGCGCGACGTTGGTGATTTCGTACATCAGCAGGTGCGGCGCATGGATAGCGCGGCCTTGCAGGTGATCTTGCGCGACGTCGTACCAATGCTCGCGGAACACCAGCCCGGCCAGCACCGAGCAGTCGATGACCACCGCGGGGCGCACCAGGTACCGCGCGGGCGGCTCGGCCACGTGCAAGCGCAAGCTCATCGGCTGTCGCGGTCTTCGCGGATGAGCTGCACGCTGTTGCTCTGGTCGTGGATGGGCTCGGGGTACTTGGCCCGCAGCTCGGCGTAGATCTGGTCGATGCTCTTCCAGCCGCGGCGCACGCCGGGCGGGCGAGTGGGTGCGCCGGCCACGGGGGCGCTGGTGACCTGGTCTTCGCGCGCGGCCTGCTCGATGATGCTCATCAGCTCGCCCTGCAGCGAGCGGTGGTTGCGCGCGGCGCGCTGGCGCAGATGCTCGGCCAGGGGCTCGGGAACGTCCTTGATGGTCAGCGTGGTCATGGCTTAGGGCTCGATGGATTCGAAATGCATCCGATTTGAATGCATTTCGGCGCCATCGTCAACGGCGCGAGTGGCTCACTCGCGCCAGCCACGGTCCATGCGATCGACCTGCCGCACCAGCGCGTCGAACACATCCTGCCCCGCACCGCGTGCGGGGTCGAACTGGAACGAGTCGCGCGTGCACTGCGCCGCAATGGCCTCGGGCACCGGCAGGGGCGCGCCCATGCTTTGCGTGGCCAGCTGGATCTCGCAGGCGCGCTGCAGCGTCCACAGCACGGCAAAGGCCAGCGGCAGGGTTTGGCCCCAGGACAGCAAGCCGTGGTTGCGCAGGATGACGGCTTTTCGGTTACCAATGCTTTGAACGACCCGCGGCCCTTCGTCGGCACGGATGGTGATGCCCTCGAAGTCGTGATAGGCCACCATGCCGTGCAGCTGCGCGCTGTAGAAGTTGCTTTGCGACAGCCCGCTGGCCAGCGAGGCCACCGCCACGCCCGCCGTGGTGTGCGTGTGCATGACGCAGTGCGCGCCCTCCACGCCGTCGTGAATGCAGCTGTGCAGCACGTAGCCGGCCGGGTTGATGGGGTACTTCGACTCGCACAGGATGTCGCCCGCCAGATTGATCTTGACCAGGTTGCTGGCCGTCACTTCGCTGTAGTGCAAGCCGAAGGGGTTGATCAGGAAATGCTTGTCGCCGCCCGTGGCGCTTTCGGGTACGCGCAGGGTGATGTGGTTGTAGATCATCTCGGTCCAGCCGAGCAGCGCGAACACGCGGTAGCAGGCGGCCAGTTGCAGGCGTGCGGCGCGCTCGTCGGGGTGGCAGGTGTCGAGCAGGCTCATGGTCAGGCCTTCTTCAGGATGGCGTCGAAGTCGCTGGCCGCATGGCGCTCGCGCAGGCCGCCGTTGCGGCGGTTCACCAGCCGGCCGCGCTGCACGCCGGGGCGCGCCGCCACCTGCTTTTGCCAGCGCAGCACGTTCTGGTACGAGGCGGCGCCCAGAAACTCGGCCGCGTTGTAGGCCTCGCCCACCACCAGCGCGCCGTACCAGGGCCAGATCGCCATGTCGGCGATGCTGTAGTCGCTGCCGGCCACGTATTCATGCTGGGCGAGCTGCTGGTCCAGCAGGTCAAGCTGGCGCTTGACCTCCATGGTGAAGCGGTCGATCGGGTATTGCTGCTTTTCGTTGGCGTAGGCGTAGAAATGCCCGAATCCGCCGCCCAGGTAGGGCGTGGCGCCCATCTGCCAGAACAGCCACGACAGGCAGGCCGCGCGCGCCTTTGGTGCGCCGGGAATGAAAGCGCCGAACTTTTCGGCCAGGTACAGCAGGATGGCGCCGGACTCGAACACCGGGATGGCCGGCGACACGCCGCGGTCGACCAGCGCCGGGATCTTGGAATTGGGGTTGACCGCGACAAAGCCGCTGCCGAACTGATCGCCCTCGCCGATGTCGATCAGCCAGGCGTCGTATTCGGCACCCGCAATGCCTTTTTGCAGCAGCTCCTCCAGCAGGATCGTCACCTTCTGGCCGTTGGGCGTGGCCAGCGAATACAGCTGCAGCGGGTGCTGGCCCACCGGCAGCTCGCGCTCGAAGCGCGCCCCGGCCGTAGGGCGGTTGATGCTGGCGAACTTGTTGTCCTCTTTGGGCTGCCATTGCCAGACTTTGGGCGGGACGTAGGAGGTGCTCATGTCGGTGCTCTGTGTTGCCGGCGAATGCGACGCCATCAGCCGCTCTTGAAATGGCTGGCCAGCGCACTGGTTTCGCGCGCCAGCACGTTGGTATCCAACCCCACGGCGACAAAGGTGGCGCCCCAGTCCAGATAGCGCTGGGCGCTGGCACGGTCGGGTGAGAGGTTGCCCGCCGCCTTGCCAGCGGCCACGATGCGGCGCGTGGCGTCTTCCATCAGGGCCTGCATCTCGGGGTGAGCGGGATTGCCGCGATGGCCCATGGAGGCCGACAGGTCGGCCGGGCCGATGAAGATGCCGTCCACGCCATCGACGGCGGCAATCGCCTCCAGGTTGTCGATGGCGGTCCGCGTTTCGGCCTGCACCAGGATGCACAGGCGATCGTTGGCCTCGTGCACGTATTGCGGCCAGCGGCCCCAGCGCGCGGCGCGTCCGCCGGCCATGCCGCGAATGCCGCCGGCGCCGCCCTCGCCCGGATAGCGCGCGGCGCGCACGATGGCCGCCGCCTGCTCGGGCGTGTCGACCATGGGCACCAGCAGGGTTTGCACACCCAGGTCGAGGTACTGCTTGATCAACATCTCGCCCACGTAGCCGTGGCCCATGGGCAGGCGGGCGATGGCGTGGGTCTGCGGGTAGGCGGCGATGGTCTGCAATTGATGCAGGATGGTCTCCAGGCTGTGATAGGTGTGCTCGCCGTCGATCAGCAGCCAGTCGAAGCCGGCGCCGGCGGCGATTTCGGCCACCGTGGTGTTGGGCAGGTTGAGCCAGAAGCCGATCTGGCGGCGCTGGTTCTGCAGCGCCTGCTTGAAGGGGTTGACGGGGGTTTGCATGGTGTTCAGGTGAATTGGAATTGCAGCGTGCCCAGCGGGCCGTAGTCGGCCTCGAACACATCGCCGGCTTTGGCCGCGACGGGGCGGGTGAAGGAGCCGGCCAGCACGATCTGCCCGGCCTTGAGCTGCTCGCCCCAGGGCGCCAGCTTGTTGGCCAGCCAGGCGATGCCGATGGCCGGGTCGCCCTGCACGCCGGCGGCCAGGCCCGTTTCTTCGACCATGCCGTTTTGTCGCAGGATGGCGCCGACCCAGGGGCGGCTGATGGCGCGCGCATCAGCCCGGCTGGCGCCCACCACGATGCCGGCGTTGGCGGCGTTGTCGCTGATGGTGTCCTGGACCTTGCGCATGGCGCGCGTGTGGCGGTCGAACTGTTCGATGCGGGCGTCGATGATCTCGATGGCGGGCGTGACGTAGTCGGTGGCGGCCAGCACCTGTTCCACGTCCACGTGGGGTCCCTTCAGGTCGGCCTTGAGCACGAAGGCCAGCTCGACCTCGACGCGCGGGGCGATGAAGCGCTGGGTGGAGATGGCCAGCACCTGCCCGGGTGTGCAGGTGTAGAGCATGCTGTCCAGCAGGGTGCCGTAGTCCGGTTCGTCGATCTGGCTGGAGATCTGCATGGCGCGCGATGTGAGGCCGATCTTGTGGCCGATGACCTTGCGCCCCTGCGCCAGTTGCAGCGCCACCCAGGCGCGGCTGATGCGGTAGCCGTCCTGCACGGTCATGCCGGGAAAGCGCTTGGAAAAATGCTCGACGGGCTGGCGCGAGCGCTCGCTGGCGTGCAATTCGGCGGCAAGCTGCTGGATCTGGTCGTCGGTCAGCATGTCAGGGCTTCTTGAACAAGGGGTGCAGGGTGCTGTGCTTGGCGTCGAAGACTTCAGGGCCTTCGTCGACCTGCACCGTCAGGCCGATGTGGCGCGTGGCCATCAGCGGGTCGAGTCGGGCGCGCAGCGCGGCGGTGATGGCCTGGCCGGCCGGGGCTGCTGATGCCGGTCTTGCCACTGCCCACGGCGCGCCCGGCGACGCCGCCGTCGGCCAGCGCGAAGTGCGGCGCCGGATAGGCCAGCACGCGCGTGCCGCCAGTGGGAAACACCTGGGCGCCCGCCTCGTCGCGCACCGCCAGCATGGCGTCGGCGGCGTCGCGGCACAGGGCGGGCATGTCGACGATGGCGTCGAGGTTGCCGGAGTAGAGGATGACGAGGTGGGGCATGGTGAATTCAGTCAACCAGACAGATCTGTCATTGCGAGGAGTGCAGCGACGAAGCAATCCATGTGCGTTCGATTCGGCGCGGCGGCTGGATTGCTTCGCTGCGCTCGCAATGACGAAACAAAGGTCACGACTTACAGTCGGGGAAAGGCCCTGAAGCCGGTCGCGCGCGAAGCCTCGGGCCCTGGCACCGCGCTGCCGTCCTGCCTTGTCACCGGAAACACGGCGTTCATCTGCCCCGTTCCCGACGCCGCGAAGTAGGGCGTGATGACCTCCATCTTGCCGTCATACGCCGACCAGCCCAACGCGCCCAGCAGCATGGCGGTGTCGTGCATCATGCCTTCGCCGTGGCCCTTGGTGGCGTACTCGGGCAGCATGGCGCAGAAGTCGGTCCATTCGCCGTTCTTCCACATCTGGATCACCTCGTGGTCCAGCCGCTCCAGCAACGGGCTCCAGATCTTGAAGGCGAATTCGGGCGCCAGGCCGTTTTGCGCGAAGCGGTGCGACAGCGAGCCGCTGGCGAGGAACGCCACCTTGCCGTCGTAATGCTTCTCGACCGCCTCGCGCATGGCCCAGCCCAGACGAGCGCTATCATTCAGATAGTGACTGGTGCACAGTGCAGACACCGACACCACCTTGAAATGCTCGTCCGCATTCATGTAGCGCATCGGCACCAGCGTGCCGTATTCGGGCTGCAGCGAGGTGGCGTCGTGCGCCAGCGTCTCCACCCCCTGCTCGTTGCACACCTGGGCCAGCAGCCGCCCCAGCTCGGGGTTGCCGTTGAAGCCGTAGGCCATGTTGCTGATGAAGTGCGGTAGCTCGTTGCTGGTGTACGTGCCCTGCCAGCGCGGCGCGCAGTTGAGGTGGTAGGTGGCGTTGACCAGCCAGTGGGTGTCGAACACCACCAGCGTGTCCACCCCCAACTCGCGGCAGCGGCGGCCGATTTCCTTGTGGCCGTCGATGGCGTCCTGGCGCGTGCCCTGGCGCGCGCCGGGCAGCTCGCTCAGGTACATGCTGGGCACGTGGGTGATCTTGGCGGCGAGGGCGAGTTGTCCCATCACTGCTCTCCGAGTTGCACGGCGCGCTGCGGCGCCGTGTTGACATGAAGTGAAAACACGTCCGGCCGGGCGTAGTGGCCCACCGGGTCGAAGTCCATCTGCGCGCCCGGGATGATCGACAGGTCCAGCTCGGCCGTCAGCAGCGCGTCCTCGCCGAACACCGGGCCGGCCAGCAGCTTGCCCAGCGGGTCGTGGATGCTGCTGCCGCCACGCATCAGCACGGTGTCGGGCGCTTCGGGCAGCCGGTTGTTCATGCGTTCGGACGGGAAGTCCTTGCGCCGCAGGTGCTGGCAGGCCGACAGCACGAAGCAGCGCCCTTCCAGCGCGATGTGCTGCATGGTGGACTGCCACGAGTCGCGGTCGTCGGCGGTGGGCGCGCAATAGATCGTCACGCGCTGCTGGTACATGGCCAGGCGCAGCGCCGGCATGTAGTTTTCCCAGCAGATCACGGCGCCCAGCCTGCCCCAGGGCGTGTCCACCGCCTGCAGGGTGGAGCCGTCGCCGAAGCCCCACACCAGGCGCTCCAGCGCCGTGGGCATCAGCTTGCGGTGCTTGCCGATCACGCGGCCCTGCGGCCCCAGGTAGACCGCGGTGCAGTACAGCGTGCCGCCCTCGCGCTCGATGATGCCGAACACGGCGTACATCTGGTGGCGCGCGCATGCCTCGGCCAGCTGGGCCATCTCGGGGCCGTCGACGGTGACGGCGGCGTCGTGGTAATGCTTGTACTCGGCGCGCCCCTGCGGCGTGCGCGCACCCAGGTAGATGTGGAAGTCGGCCCCCTTGGGATAGCCGCCGATGAAGGCCTCGGGAAACACCACCAGTTGCGCGCCCTGGCGCGCCGCCTCGGCCATCAGGCCCAGCGCGCGCTCGACGGTGGCGGGGGTGTCCAGCAGCACGGACGAGGCCTGCACCACGGCGGCGGTCAGCTTGGCCGTGCTCATGTCGCGCTCCCGAGGCGATGGGGGATGGGGTAGGTCATTCGTGTCTCCTGTTCTCGTAGGGGCAAAGGGGCGGATCAGTTGTCGGCGCTGATGCCGGCCCGCCGAATCACCTCGGCGTAGCGCGCGGTCTCGCTGGCGATGAAGTCGGCAAACTGCTGCGGCGTTCCCGATTTGGCGGCGATGCCACCCTTCTGGAACGCCTCGACGACAGCGGGCTGCCGCATGGCCTCGTTGACGGCGGCGTTCATGCGCTGCACCACGGCATCGGGCACGCCGGCGGGCGCCAGCAGGCCGTTCCAGGAATTGGACTCGATCTTGAGCCCCTGCTCGGCCAGCGTGGGGATGTCGGGCGCGTACTGCGAGCGCTGCGCCGTGGCCATGCCGATGGCCACCAGCTTGCCCGACTGCACGTGGCCGCGGAACTCGGGCCAGTTGCCGAACATCATCGACACCTGGCCGCCCAGCAGGTCGGCCAGCGCCGGGGCCTGGCCCTTGTAGGGCACGTGCACGATGTCGACGCCCAGCTGGCTCTTGAGCATTTCGCCCGCCAGATGTGCCGAGGTACCGTTGCCAAACGAGGCGTAGCTGAGCTTCTTGCTCGCCTTGACCTGGGCCACGATGTCGGCCACGTTCTTCAAGCCGCTGGCCGGGTGCGTGGCCAGCACGTGCTCGGACAGACCCATCAGCGCCACCGGCCGCAAGTCCTTCAAGCCGTCGTAGGGCAGCTTCTTGACCAGCGTCTGGTTGACGGTGAAGCTGTTGGCCACGGTGACGAAGCTGCTGCCATCGGGCACCGACTTGGCCACGCTGTCGACCCCGATCACGGTGCCGGCGCCGGGCTTGTTCTCGATCATCACCGGCTGGCCCAGCGACTTGGCCAGTTCGGCCGCCACCAGGCGGGTGACAAAATCGGTGGTGCCGCCAGGCGTGAAGGGCACGACGATGCGGATCGCCTTGGTCGGCCACTGACTTTGGGCGCGCGCCGCCAAGGGCGCGAAGGCGGCCGCTGCCGCGGCCTGAATGAAATGTCGACGTTGCATGGTTCAAACTCCCCAATGTGGGATGTGGTGACTGCCCATCGACACCGCGATGTTCTTGGGCTCCAGAAAAACCTCGTAGCTCCAGGTGCCGCCTTCGCGCCCGGTGCCGCTGGCCTTGGTGCCGCCGAAGGGCTGGCGCAGGTCGCGCACGTTCTGGCTGTTGACGAAGCACATGCCAGCCTCGATGGCGGCGGCCACGCGGTGGGCGCGGCCGATGTTCTCGCTCCACACGTAGCTGGACAGGCCGTAGTCGATGTCGTTGGCGATGCGGATGGCGTCCGCCTCGTCCTTGAACGGGATCAGGCAGGCGACGGGGCCGAAGATTTCTTCCTGTGCGATGCGCATGCGGTTGTCGACGTCGGCAAACACCGTCGGCCAGACGAAGTTGCCGTCCTTGACGCGCGCGGCCAGCTCGGGCGCATAGGACGGGCGATCGAGCCCGCCGCACAGCAGGGTCGCGCCCTCTTTCGGGCCCAGCTCGATGTAGCTGCGCACCTTCGCCAGGTGGCCCTGGGAAATCATCGGGCCGACGATGGTTTTTTCATCCTGCGGGTCGCCCACGATGATCTTCTTTGCACGCTCGGCGAACCTGGCGGCAAAGTCGGCATAGATGCTCTGCTGCACCAGGATGCGGCTGCCGGCGGTGCAGCGCTCGCCGTTGTTGGAAAAAATCATGAACACGGCGGCATCCAGCGCGCGGTCCAGATCGGCGTCGTCGAAGATCACGAACGGGCTCTTGCCGCCCAGCTCCATGCTGAATTTTTTCAGGCCCGCGGCGCGCACGATGCGGTTGCCAGTGGCCGTCGAGCCAGTGAAGCTGATGGCGCGCACGTCGGGGTGGGCACACAGCGGCTCACCGGCCTCCTTGCCAAAGCCGTGCACGATGTTCAGCACGCCGGCCGGAATGCCCGCCTCCAGCGCCAGCTCGCCCAGGCGCGCGGCCGTCAGGGGCGACAGCTCGCTCATCTTCAGCACCGCCGTGTTGCCAAAAGCCAGGCAGGGCGCGACCTTCCAGGTGGCCGTCATGAAGGGCACGTTCCAGGGGCTGATGAGCGCGCACACGCCCACCGGGTGGAACAGGGTGTAGTTGAGGTGCGTTGGCGTGGGGTAGGTGTGACCGTCCACGCGCACGCACATCTCGGCGAAGTAGCTGAAGTTGTCGGCCGCGCGCGGCACCAGCTGCTTGCCGGTCTGGCTGATGGTCTGGCCGGTGTCGTCGGTCTCGGTGCGGGCGATCTCGGGCACATGCTTGGCGATCAACTCGCCCAGCGCGCGGATCTTCTTCGCGCGCTCGGTGGCGGGCAGGCCGGCCCACTGGGGGAAAGCCGCTTTCGCCGCGGCCACGGCGGCATGGACCTCGGCCTCGCCACCGCTGGCGACCTCGGCCAGCACGCCTTGCGTGGCGGGGTTGACGGACTCGAAATAGTCGGTGCCGGGGACGGACTTGCCGTTGATGAGGTGGTCGATTTTCATGGAGATTCAAGGTTGTTGGGGGGCGATGCGGTAAACAGCCGCACGCAGAGGGCGCAGAGATTTCGCGGAGGACGCAGAAAATTCAAGAAATTGAAATGGGTTTTCTGCGCCTTCTGCGTGACTTTCGCGGCCTCTGCGTTCGGAGGTTCTGAATTCATTGCGCCGCCCCCACCATGGTGGTCTGCAGGGCGCCGAGGCCTTCGATTTCGCACACCACCACGGCGCCGACCGGGCAGTCCACCACGCCGTCGGGGGTGCCGGTCAGGATCAGATCGCCCGGGTACAGCGTCATGAAGCTGCTGAAGTACTCGATCAGCGTGGGCACGTCGAACACCATGTCGGCGGTGCTGCCCTGCTGGGTCCGCTGGCCGTTGACGGTGGTGGTCAGGCGCAGGTTCATGGGGTCGGGCACGTCGGCGGCGTCGACCAGCCAGGGGCCGATGGGGGTGCAGGTGTCGCGGTTCTTCACGCGCAGGTTGGGCCGATACCAGTTTTCCAGGTAGTCGCGGATGGCGAAGTCGTTGGCGACGGTGTAGCCCGCGATGAAGTCGTAAGCGTCGCTCTTTTTCACCTTCTTGGCTTCGCGGCCGATGACAACGGCCAGTTCGCATTCGTAGTGCATGTTCTGCACGCCGTCGGGGCGAACGGTGAATGCGCGGTGGCCGATCAGCGAGGCGGCGCCCTTGGCAAAGGCCAGCGGCTCCTCGGGCGGCTTGAAGGCCAGCTCGCGCGCGTGGTCGGCGTAGTTCAGGCCCAGCGCCAGCACCGTGCGCGAGCGGTGCGCCGGCATGGGCGCCAGCGGCGGCAGCCAGACCACGTCGTCAAAACCGACGCGCCGGCCCTTGAAGGCGGGTGTCAGCAGCTTGAGCTGGCCATCGGCTTCGACGGCTTCATGAACCGCGCCGGCCCAGGCGATGCGGGCGTGTTTCATGCGTCCTCCTTCACCAGCGTGTGCACCAGCGGCGCGAAGCCCGGCGCGCGAATCTCGATCCGGTCACCGGCACCCGCCAGCGGACGGCTGCCGTCATCCAGACAGTCGGTGCCCAGCATCAGCACGTCGCCAGGTTGCAGCGTCATGAATTCGCCCACGTCGGCCAGCAGCGCGGCCGCGTCGCGCACCAGGGTGGCGAGCGCCACCGTCTGCACGCGTTCGCCGTTGACGCGCACCTCGATCGACAGCGCCTCGATCTGCGCCGCCGTCAGCGGCGCCACGGGCGTGCCGCAGACCAGGAAGCCGTCGCGGTTGCGAAAGCGGATCGGCGGGCGGTAGTAGCTGGCGTGCGGCAGGCTGAGATCGTTCAGCAGCACGCAGCCGGCGACGATGGGCCAGCCATTTACTCCTGAATCAATAGCTGCTTGCGCACGTTGCGCAAGCGCTGTCGCCCGATTCGACTCATCGCCGATCAGCAGGCCCAGGGTCGCCCCCAGGTGCACCGGCGCCGGCACGGCCACGGTGGCGCCGTGGGTGGCGAAGGTGTTGGCGGTCTTGACGTACAGCACCGGCGCGCGGGGCGCGGCCTGGTAGGGCGGCTCGCTCATCTTCGGCGTCCACAGCGCGTATTCGCGCCGCAGGTTCAGCAGCGGGCCATACACGGTGCCGCTGGGCAGCCATGGCAGGACAGGGGTCATCGTTCAGGTCTCCAGCATCTCTTCAGCCCATTCGGCATCGGCGTGCGCCGGCAGGGCAATCAGTTCATCCAGCAGCGTGTAGAGCTGGCGCAAGCGGGCCTCGCCCAGGTGCGCCGCCAGGTCGGCGTACTGCGCCTGGATTGACGCCGACAGCGCGTCGGCCAGCGCCAGACCCTCGGGCGTGGCCGCCACCAGGCTGCGGCGGGCGTCTTCCGGGCAGCGCTCGCGCGTGACCAGGCCGCTCTTTTCCATGCGGACCAGCATGCCGGTCAGGCTGGGGCCCAGAAGATAGGCCTGCTGCGCCAGGCGCCCGGTCTCCAGCCCGCCCTCGTGCTCGCGCAGCACGCGCAGCACACGCCACTGCTGGTCCGACAGCCCATGCGCCCGCAGGCCCGGCCGGTAGTGCTGCATCAGCGCCTCACGCGCCTGCAGCAGCAACAGCGGCAGGTTGCGGTGGGTGAATGGGGTCGGACGGGGCATTTATTTAATATATTAAATTATTTCCTGAAATGCAATCGCCGGGCCTTGCGCTCGCGTCGTCGTTTACCCTGATAGGCCGAGACGTCGGCTCGGCCTGCGCGGGCCTGCCCCTTGCAGCGACACGCCGCCCGGCAGCAGGAAACCACGTGCCCGCCCGGGACATTCATGCCTGGCTTCGCAGGCAAGCGGGCCACAATCGCCGCATGACCGCAAGCCCCCTGAACACCCGACTGTCCACCCGCTGGCCCTTGCTGCAAGCCCCCATGGCGGGCGCGCAGGACAGCGCCATGGCCCTGGCCGTCAGCGGCGCCGGCGGCCTGGGCGCGCTGCCCTGCGCCATGCTGGCACCCGACGCGCTGCGCGCCGAGCTGGCCACCCTGGCCGCCAGTGGCCTGCCCTACAACGTCAACTGGTTCTGCCACACGCCGCCGGTGCCCGATGCGGCGCGCGAGGCCGCGTGGCGCGCCGCGCTGCAACCCTATTTCGAGGAGCTGGGCCTGGACGCGAGCGCCATCCCCACCGGCCCCGGGCGCGCCCCTTTCAGCGCCGAGGCGGCCGAGCTGATGGCCGAATTTCGACCGCCGGTGGTCAGCTTCCACTTCGGCCTGCCCGCGCCCGGACTGCTGGCGCGCGTCAAGTCCTGGGGCGCTTTCGTCCTGTCGTCGGCCACCACCGTGCGCGAAGCGCTATGGTTACAGGAGCACGGCGCCGACGCCATCATCGCCCAGGGACTGGAGGCCGGCGGCCATCGCGGCCATTTCCTGTCCGACGACCTGAGCGAACAGATGGGCAGCTTCGCCCTGCTGCCGCAGGTGGTGGCCGCGGTGCGCGTGCCGGTGATCGCCGCCGGCGGCATTGCCGACGCGGCGGGCGTGCGCGCCGCGCTGGCGCTGGGCGCCGCCGGCGTGCAGGTGGGCACCGCCTACCTGTGCGCGGACGAGGCGCTGACCACCCCCGCCCACCGCGCCGCGCTGCGCAGCGAGGCGGCGCGCCACACCGTCCTCACCAACCTGGTCACCGGCCGGCCGGCGCGCGGCATCGTCAACCGCGTGATGCGCGAGCTGGGGCCGATCAGCGCCGCCCCGTCAGAGTTTCCGCTCGCCACCGCCGCCATGGCGGGCCTGCGCGCCGCCGCCGAAAAGCGCGGCATCCAGGACTTCACCCACTGGTGGAGCGGCCAGAACGCCAGCGGCTGCCAAAGCGCGCCGGCCGCCGACATCACGCGGGCGCTGGCGCGGGGGTTTGACCCTGATAACGACCGCTGACCGCGGCTGTTGCTCGCCAACGCCGCGCGGGCGCTGGCGGCTTCGATCGAGCGCGGTCACCCACGCGGTGAGCGCGCCTCGCACCCGCCAGCACCTCGTCAGGCCGTTGCCGCCATCGGCGCCAGCGCCTGGGCGCTGGCGATGACGCCGCCGCCCAGACAGACTTCGCCGTCGTACAGCACGGCGCTCTGGCCGGGGGTGACGGCCCACTGGGCGTCGGCAAAGCGCAGGCGGTGCGTGCCGCTGGCCGGGCCGGCCGACAGGGTGCAGGCGGCGTCCTGCTGGCGATAGCGCGTCTTGGCGGCATAGGCGCCGGACGCGGGGGCCTGGCCGGCGATCCAGCTGGCGTTGTCGAACGCCAGCTCGTGCGACAGCAGCCACGGATGGTCGTGCCCCTGCACGGCGTACAGCGTGTGGCTGGCCATGTCCTTGCGCGCCACGAACCAGGGCGCGTGGTCGCCACCGCCGCGCGCCGCGCCCTTGTCCTTCACGCCACCGATGCCCAGGCCCTGGCGCTGGCCCAGGGTGTAGAACGACAGGCCCACATGCCGGCCGATGGTGCGACCGCGCTCGTCCTTGATCGGGCCCGGTCGGGTTTGCAGGTAGCGGTTGAGGAACTCGCGAAACGGCCGCTCGCCGATGAAGCAGATGCCGGTGGAATCCTTCTTCTTCGCGTTCGGCAGGCCGATCTCGGCGGCGATGCGGCGCACCTCGGTCTTGTGCAGCTCGCCCACCGGAAACAGCGTCCTGGCCAGCTGCGCCTGGTTGAGGCGGTGCAGGAAGTAGCTCTGGTCCTTGGACGGATCCAGCCCCTTGAGCAGCTCGTGCAGGCCGGTGTGCGCGTTGTGGCGCACGCGGGCGTAGTGACCGGTGGCGATTTTCTCGGCCCCCAGCCGCATGGCGTGGTCGAGGAAGGCCTTGAACTTGATCTCGGCGTTGCACAGCACGTCGGGGTTGGGCGTGCGTCCGGCCTGGTATTCGCGCAGGAACTCGGCGAACACGCGGTCCTTGTATTCGGCGGCGAAGTTGACGTGCTCCAGCCCGATGCCGATCACGTCGGCCACCGCGGCGGCATCGACGAAATCGACGTTGGACGAGCAGTATTCGCTGTCGTCGTCATCTTCCCAGTTCTTCATGAAGATGCCGACCACCTCGTGCCCCTGCTGCTTGAGCAGCCACGCCGCCACGGCCGAATCCACCCCGCCCGACAGACCAACGACCACGCGCTGCTTCGACATGGGTGGATTATCCGGCGCGGGCAAAAAACAGGCCGGCCATCACCAGACCGGTCAGGATGACGATGGCGCGCACCGCGGCGACCGGCAGGCGCCGCGCCAGCCGCGCGCCGGCAAAGCCGCCCAGCGTGGCGAACACCGCCATCAGCAGCGCCTGCTGCCAGACGATGGCCCCGCCGATGGCGAAGGCGATCACCGACACCACCGACAGCACGAAGGAATTGAGGTTCTTCAGCGCGTTGACGGTGTTCATGCGCTGCTCGCCTACCAGCAGGTACAGCGCCATCAGCAAGATGCCCAGACCGCCGTTGAAATAACCGCCGTACACCGCCACCGCCAGCAAGCCGGTACTGCGCCAGCGCGCCAGCGCGCCGCCCCCAGCGCTGCCCCCGACCCAGCCCGCCAGGCGCGGGCCCAGCGCGAACAGCAGCGTGGCAAACAGCAGCAGCCAGGGCACGACGCCGGCAAACACCTTGGCGGGCGTCACCAGCAGCAGCAGCGCGCCGGCCACGCCGCCGATGGCGCTCAGGATGACTTCGCGCAGTCGCAGCGCGCGCGGCAGCGCCGCCAACTCCGGCCGAAAGCCCAGCGCGCTGCCCAGGTAGCCCGGACACACGGCCAGCGCGCTGGTGGCGTTGGCGGCAATCGGTGGCACGCCGGTCCACACCAGGGCCGGAAAGGTCAGAAACGTGCCGCCGCCGGCGATGGCGTTGAGCACGCCGGCGCCAAAGGCGGCCACCGCCAGCACGCTGAAACCAAGAAGAGGATCCATGGCCTTGTCAGCTACCACGGCCGCCGAGCCGCGAAGCATTCCTGAAAAGATAGCTTATGACGCAGTCCCCGCCTGCGCCGACGGCGTATTTTGCGCCGAAGCCTGCCGCTGCGCCCGCGCCGCCAGCGCCACCAGCAGCAGCACGGGCAGGCCCAGCAAGGCGGTGCTGACGAAAAAGCCCCCGTAGCCGTGCGCGTTGACGTAGTCGCCCGAAAAGCCGGCGACGAACTTGGGCAGCATCAGCATCAGCGACGAGAACAGCGCGTACTGCGTGGCCGAGTAGCTGATGTTGGTCAGGCTGCTGAGGTAACCGACAAAGGCCGCCGAGGCGATGCCCGAGGCCAGGTTGTCGGCCGACACCACGGCGATCAACGCCGGCACGCTGTGCCCGAAGCCGGCCAGCCAGGCAAACAGCAGGTTGGTCAGCGCCGACAGCAGCGCCCCCAGCATCAGGATGCGCATGACGCCGAAGCGCAGCGCCAGGCTGCCGCCGACGAAGGCGCCGGCCAGCGTCATCACCACGCCGTAGATCTTGGTGACCGCCGCCACCTCGTCCTTGGTGTAGCCCATGTCGACGTAGAACGGGTTGGCCATGATGCCCATCACCACATCGCTGATGCGGTAGACGGCAATCAGCGCCAGGATCAGCGCGGCCTGCCAGCGGTAGCGCCGAAAGAAGTCGGCGAACGGCTCCACCAGCGCGGTGCGCAGCCATTCGCCGGCGCCGCGCGCGCGTGCCAGCGGTTGCGGCGCCGGTTCGGGCGACAGCAGCACCGTCAACACCCCCAACAGCATCGACGCCGCCATCACCGCGTAGGCCAGTTGCCAGGCCGCCTGGTCGTACCCGACGGCCAGCCCCTGCGCGCGTGCCGCCACCCACAGCACGCCGGCGCCGGCCCAGATCATGGCCAGCCGGTAGCCGGTCTGGTAGCTGGCGGCCAGCGCCGGCTGCTCGTCGACCGGGGCCGATTCGATGCGGAAGGCGTCCAGCGCGATGTCCTGCGTGGCCGAGGCGAAGGCCACCGCCAGCGCCCAGCCCACCATGGGGCCCAGCGACACGCGGGGGTCGGCCGCCGCCAGGCCGATCAGGCCCGCCATCACCCCGGCCTGCGCCAGCAGCAGCCAGGCCCGCCGACGCCCCAGCCAGCGCGTCAGCCCCGGCAGCGGCACGCGATCGACCAGCGGCGCCCACACCCACTTGAAGCCATAGGCCAAGCCGACCCAGCTGAAGTAGCCGATGGTCGAGCGGTCGATGCCCGCCTCGCGCAACCGAAACGACAACGTCCCCAGCACCAGCAGCAACGGCAAGCCGGCGGCAAAGCCCAGCGCCAGCATGCGCAGGCTGGGCGGCGACAGGTAAATGCGCAGGCTGGCGCGCCAGTCGCGGGGTGGCGGCGATGAGGCCGGCGCGTCAGAGGCCATCGCGCACGAAGGGGTTGTGGCGGCGCTCCTCGCCAAACGTGCTTTCCGGCCCGTGGCCGGGGATGAACACGGTATCGTCGCCCATCGGCCACAGGCGCTGGCGGATGCTGGCGATGAGTTCGTCGTGATTGCCGCCCGGAAAATCGGTGCGGCCGATGCTGCCGGCAAACAGCACGTCGCCGACGAAGGCACGGCGCGCCTCGGGCGAATGGAACACCACGTGGCCGGGGGTGTGACCGGGGCAGTGGCGCACGGCGAGCTGACAGTGGCCGACCTGCACGGTGTCGCCATCATGCAGCCAGCGCGTGGGGGTGAACGGCGCCACCTGCGGGAAGCCGAACATGCGGCCCTGCTCGGCGATGCCGTCGATCCAGAACTGGTCGCCCGGGTGCGGGCCGATGACGGGCAAGCCGAGCCGTTGGCTCAGCTCGGCGGTGCCGCCGGCATGGTCGATGTGCGCGTGGGTGAGCCAGATCTGCGTCGGCGTCACGCCCAGCTCGCGCAGCGCCGCCTCGATACGCGGCAGGTCACCGCCCGGATCGATGATCGCGGCCTGCCGGGTGGCTTCGCACCAGACGATGGAGCAGTTCTGCGCGAAGGGCGTCACCGGCACGGTCCGATAACGCAGCGCTGGGGGTGTCGAAGCGGTCATGGGCACGAGGGCAAGGCAGGGCCAGAAAGCAAAAATCCCGCCGTGGGCGGGATTTTTGACCGGGATAACTTGGTTGCGCGAGGAGGATTTGAACCTCCGACCTTTGGGTTATGAGCCCAACGAGCTACCAGACTGCTCCATCGCGCGGCAAGATTGCAATTATAGCTTATTCCTGATCGGCCTGCTCGCCGTCCGATGCTTCGGGACGATCGACCAGCTCGACGAAGGCCATGGGCGCGTTGTCGCCGACGCGGAAGCCCATCTTCAGGATGCGCGTGTAGCCGCCCGGGCGGCTCTGGTAGCGCGGGCCCAGTTCGGTGAACAGCTTGCTGACGCTGGCATCGTCACGCAGGCGGGCAAAGGCCAGGCGGCGGTTGGCCACGCTGTCCTTCTTGGCCAGGGTGATCATGGGCTCGACCACGCGGCGCAGCTCCTTGGCCTTGGGCACGGTGGTCTTGATCGCTTCGTGGGCGATCAGCGAGTTCATCATGTTGCGCAGCATCGCCTGGCGGTGCGCGCTGGTGCGGTTGAGTTTGCGAAGGCCGTTGCCGTGACGCATGGTGCTTTCCTTTCCTTTATTAACAGGACCGCCGGATCAGGTACGGCCCTTGCACGATGTGCTTCTACTCGAAGCGATTACTCTTGAATTGATAGCTCCTGGCGCTCGCCAGACGGGCGCCAGAGCCCGATCTGGCCTTGAATCAACGCTTGTCCAGGCCCACGGGCGGCCAGTTTTCCAGCTTCATGCCCAGGGTCAGGCCGCGCGAGGCCAGCACTTCCTTGATTTCGTTGAGCGACTTGCGGCCCAGGTTGGGGGTCTTGAGCAGCTCGTTCTCGGTACGCTGGATCAGGTCACCGATGTAGTAGATGTTCTCGGCCTTCAGGCAGTTGGCCGAGCGCACCGTGAGCTCCAGCTCGTCGACCGGGCGCAGCAGGATCGGGTCGAAGCTGGCCGCGCCGCTGCGCTGCGCCGGCGCGCCGAAGCTGGGCAGCTCGCCCCCCTCGAGCTGCGCGAACACCGCCAGCTGCTCCACCAGGATCTGGGCCGACTGGCGCACGGCGTCCTCGGCGTTGATGGCGCCGTTGGTTTCGATCTCCATCACCAGCTTGTCGAGGTCGGTACGCTGCTCGACCCGGGCGTTCTCGACCGCGTAGCTGACGCGCCTGACCGGCGAGAACGACGCGTCGAGCACGATGCGGCCGATCGACTTGGTGGGCTCGTCGCCGTGACGGCGCAGGGTGCCCGGCACGTAGCCGCGGCCCTTTTCGACCTTGATCTGCATGTCCAGCTTGCCGCCTTGCGACAGGTTGGCGATGACGTGGCCGGGGTTGATGATCTCGACGTCGTGCGGGGTCTGGATGTCGGCGGCGGTGACGACGCCATCGCCGTCCTTGCGCAGGCTCAGGGTGACTTCGTCGCGGTTATGCAGCTTGAAGACCACGCCCTTGAGGTTCAGCAGGATGCCGACGACGTCTTCCTGCACGCCATCGATGCTGGAGAACTCGTGCAGCACGCCGGCGATCGTCACCTCGGTGGGCGCGTAGCCAACCATCGACGATAGCAGCACGCGGCGCAGCGCGTTGCCCAGGGTGTGACCGTAGCCACGCTCGAACGGCTCGAGCGTGACCTCGGCCTTGTGGTCGCCCAGCGGCTCGACGTTGATCGCTTTGGGTTTCAGCAGTTGGGTTTGCATGGTCTAGACTTCCTCTCAATACCCCCGGCTCGTTACGCCGGTAAGGCTGGTGAAGCGCCAAACCCGCCAGGCTGGCGGGTCGGAACGAAGATGGCGAGCAACGCCAAGGATCAGCGCGAATACAGTTCGACGATCAACGATTCGTTGATGTCGGCGCCGAACTCATCGCGATCAGGCGTTTTCTTGAAGGTGCCCTCGACCTTGTCGACACTGACTTCCACCCAGGCTGGGAAGCCCAGCTGACCGGCCAGTTGCAGCGCTTCCTGCACGCGGGTCTGCTTCTTGGACTTCTCGCGCACGGCGATCACGTCGCCGGTCTGGACCAGGTAAGACGGGATGTTGACCGGCTGACCATTGATCGTCACGGCCTTGTGCGACACCAGCTGGCGGGCCTCGGCGCGCGTCGAGCCGAAGCCCATGCGGTAGACGACGTTGTCCAGGCGCGACTCCAGCAGCGACAGCAGGTTGGCGCCGGTGTTGCCACGGCGACGCTCGGCCTCGGCGAAGTAGCGGCGGAACTGCTTTTCCAGCACGCCGTACATGCGCTTGACCTTCTGCTTCTCGCGCAGCTGCAGGCCGTAGTCGGAAGTGCGCTGACCGGAGGTGCGGCCATGCTGGCCGGGTTTGGAGTCGAATTTGGCCTTGTCGCTGATCGAGCGGCGCGCGCTCTTCAGGAACAGGTCGGTGCCTTCACGGCGGGAGAGTTTGGCCTTGGGGCCCAGATAACGTGCCACTTGTACTTCCTTCGGTTGGTCTGCCCCGGCCGCTTGCCGGGGGAGCCGCTCACAAGACGGTAAACGGCGGTGGGCTTAAATGAGAAACGAGAAAACGCACGGGCCGGCATGCACCAGACATGCCGTGCCGATCGATCGTCAGATGCGGCGGCGCTTTTGCGGGCGGCAGCCGTTGTGCGGCACCGGCGTCACGTCGGAAATCGAGGTGATTCGGATGCCCAGGGCCGCCAGCGCGCGGACGGAGGACTCGCGACCGGGGCCGGGGCCCTTGATCTCGACGTCCACGTTCTTGATGCCCTGCTCCATGGCGGCGCGGCCGGCCGACTCGGAGGCCACCTGGGCGGCGAACGGCGTCGACTTGCGCGAACCCTTGAAACCTTGCCCACCCGACGACGCCCAGGACAGTGCATTGCCCTGGCGGTCGGTGATGGTGATGATCGTGTTGTTGAACGACGCGTGGACGTGCGCGATGCCGTCCGCGATGTTCTTGCGGACCTTCTTGCGCACGCGCTGGGCGGCATTGCTGGCGGGTGATTTGGCCATGTCTTAGCGTTCCTTGATTATTTCTTCAGCGCCTGCGCGGCCTTGCGCGGGCCCTTGCGGGTACGGGCGTTGGTGCGCGTGCGTTGGCCGCGCATCGGCAGGCCGCGGCGATGACGGAAACCCCGATAGCAGCCGATGTCCATCAAGCGCTTGATGTTCATCGTGGTTTCGCGGCGCAGGTCACCCTCAATGATGAGCTGGGCGATCTGGTCGCGAATCTTCTCCTGATCGGCGTCGGTCAGATCCTTGATCTTCTTCGAATACGGAATGCCGCAGGCGTCGCAGATCTTGCGCGCGCGCGTGCGGCCGATGCCGTAGATCGCCGTCAGGCCGATTTCCGCGTGCTTGTGCGGCGGAATGTTGATACCAGCAATACGTGCCATGGTCCTCTAGTCCTTCAGAATGCTCGTGCAGGCGGCGCTCAACCCTGGCGCTGCTTGTGACGCGGGTCGGTGCAGATCACGCGCACCACGCCCTTGCGGCGGATGATCTTGCAGTTGCGGCAGATCTTCTTGACCGAAGCTGAAACTCTCATTTCACTCTCCTAAAACTCTTTCGTCCCGTCCCAAGCCGAAGCCCCTGCTTCACTTGGCGCGGAACACGATGCGTGCTCTCGTCAGGTCGCACGGCGTCATCGACACCGCCACCTTGTCGTCGGGCAGGATGCGGATGCCATGCACCCCCATCTACCCCGAAATGTGGCCTGTCACCACGTGCCCGTTCCCCCATCTGGCCTGGAACGTGGCGTTGGGCGGATTCTCGGGAACCTCGCCCTGCTTGCGGATGAAGTCATCCTTCAACATGGCTGTCAGCGGTCAAAGCGTGGTCTTGAAGTTGGCCTTCTTGAGCAGCGACTCGTACTGTTGACTCATCATGTAGTTTTGCACCTGCGCCATGAAATCCATGGTCACGACGACCAGAATCAGCAGCGAAGTACCCCCGAAGTAGAACGGCACGTTGTACTTCAGGATCAGAAACTCCGGCAGCAGGCACACCGCCGTGATGTAAGCTGCGCCGATCAGCGTCAGGCGCATCAGGATTTTGTCGATGTAACGCGCCGTCTGCTCACCCGGACGGATGCCCGGAATGAAAGCACCACTCTTCTTCAGGTTGTCGGCCGTCTCGCGGCTGTTGAACACCAGACCTGTGTAGAAAAAGCAGAAGAAGATGATCGCCGCTGCGTACAGCATGACGTAGATCGGCTGGCCCGGCGTCAGGGTGGACGCGATATCCTTCAGCCAGCGCATCGAATCACCGGCGCTGAACCAGCCCACCACGGTGGCCGGCAGCAGGATGATGGACGAAGCGAAGATCGGCGGGATCACGCCCGACATGTTCAGCTTCAGCGGCAGGTGCGAGGACTGCCCGCCATACACCTTGTTGCCCACCTGGCGGCGTGCGTAGTTGACCAGGATCTTGCGCAGACCCCGCTCGACGAACACCACGAAATAGGTCACGCCGCCCACCAGCAGGACGATGAACAGCGCCACGATGATGCTCATCGCTCCGGTGCGCACCAACTCCAGCAGGCCGCCCACGGCGCTGGGCAGGCCGGCCGCGATGCCGGCAAAGATCAGGATCGAGATGCCGTTGCCCAGCCCGCGCTCGGTGATCTGCTCGCCCAGCCACATCAGGAACATGGTGCCGGCGGTCAGGCTGACCACCGCCGTCAGGCGGAAGCCCCAGCCCGGGCTGATCACCAGACCCTGCGATGCCTCCAGCGCCACCGCGATGCCGAACGACTGGAACAGCGCCAGCCCCACCGTGCCATAGCGCGTGTACTGCGTGATCTTGCGCCGGCCAGCCTCGCCTTCCTTCTTCATTTGTTCGAAGGTCGGCACGACGTAGCCCATCAACTGCATGATGATCGACGCCGAGATGTAGGGCATGATGCCCAGGGCGAACACAGTGAAACGCGACAGCGCGCCACCGGAGAACATGTTGAACAGGTTCAGGATGCCGCCCTGCTGACCCTGGAACAGCTGACGCAGCTGGTCGGGGTTGATGCCCGGCACAGGGATGTGCGCACCGATGCGGTACACCACCAGCGCCAGCAGCAGGAACACCAGCCGACGCTGCAAGTCACCGTACTTGCCGGTCTTCGCGATTTGCGTTGCGCTGGTTGCCACTACTCAGTCACTTTCAGGAACAAATGTCCGCACCCGCTCAGGCGAGCGAGCCACCAACCGCTTCGATGGCCGCCTTGGCGCCCGCAGTGGCGCCGACGCCGGTCAGCTTGACCGCGCGAGACAGCTCACCCGACTTGATGACCTTGACCACCTTGACGATTTCGCGCACCAGGCCGGCGCGCTTGAGCATCAGCACGTCCACTTCGGCGGCGCCCAGGCGCTCCAGATCCGACAGCGTGACCTCGGCGTTGTACTTGAGCGAGGCCGACTTGAAGCCGCGCTTGGGCAAGCGACGCTGCAGCGGCATCTGGCCGCCCTCGAAGCCCACTTTGTGGTAACCACCGCTGCGCGACTTCTGGCCCTTGTGACCACGACCGGCGGTCTTGCCCAGGCCGGAGCCAATGCCACGACCCACGCGACGGCGGGCGCGACGCGCACCATCAGCGGGTTTGATGCTGTTGAGTTCCATGATCCGATTCCTCAGACGATCTTGACCAGGTAGTCGATCTTGTTGATCATGCCGCGCACCGCAGGCGTGTCCTGCAGTTCGCTCACGCTGTTCAGCTTGCGCAGGCCCAGGCCGCGCACGGTGTCGCGGTGCGACTGCTTGCAGCCGATCGTGCTGCGCACCAGTTGCACCTTGACGGTTTTTTGTTCAGTTGCCATGACTTGACTCCCCATCAGGCGGCGAAGATGTCTTCGACCGACTTGCCGCGCTTGGCCGCCACTTCGGCGGGCGTGGTGCAGTTGCGCAGCGCATCCAGCGTGGCACGCACCATGTTGTACGGGTTGGACGTGCCGTGGCTCTTGGCCACGATGTCGGTGATGCCGAGCACCTCGAACACGGCGCGCATCGGGCCGCCGGCGATGATGCCGGTACCGCGCGGCGCCGGTGCCATCATCACGGTGGCCGCGCCATGGTGGCCGGTCACGTTGTGATGGATGGTGCCATCGCGCAGCGATACCTTCAGCATGTTGCGACGCGCCTCTTCCATGGCCTTCTGCACGGCCGACGGCACTTCCTTGGACTTGCCCTTGCCCATGCCGACGCGACCGTCGCCGTCACCCACCACGGTGAGCGCCGCGAAACCCAGGATACGACCACCCTTCACCACCTTGGTGACGCGGTTGATCGAGATCATCTTCTCGCGCAGGCCGTCCTCGGGACCGTCGCCTTGCACCCTAGCTTGAAACTTGCTTGCCATCTCGCTCGTCCTTTAGAACTGCAGGCCGGCTTCGCGGGCCGCCTCGGCCAGCGCCTTGACACGGCCGTGGTACGCAAAACCCGCGCGATCAAACGCCACCTTCTCGACGCCGGCCGCCTTGGCGCGCTCGGCAATGCGCTTGCCGATCTGCTGCGCGGCGGCCACGTTGCCACCCTTGCCGGCGGCGCCCAGCGCCTGGCGCATTTCGGCCTCGGCGGTGGAGGCGGAAGCCAGCACGCGGGTGCCGTCCTCGGACAGCACGGTGGCATAGATGTGCAGGTTGGTGCGGTTCACACTCAGTCGGCACACGCCCTTGTCGGCGATGCGGATCCGCGTCTGGCGCGCGCGACGGAGACGCTGCTCTTTCTTGCTCGTCATGATGCAGATCCTTACTTCTTCTTGGTTTCCTTGATGACCACGCGTTCGTCCGCATAGCGGATGCCCTTGCCCTTGTAGGGCTCGGGCGGACGCACGTCGCGAATCTCGGCCGCGATCTGGCCCACCACCTGGCGGTTGGCGCCCTTGATCACGATTTCGGTCGGGGTCGGGGTCGCCACCGTCACACCGGCCGGCATCTCGAAGTTCACCGGATGCGAAAAACCGATCGCCAAGTTCAGCTTGCTGCCCTGGGCCTGGGCACGAAAGCCCACGCCAACCAGCGTCAGCTTCTTCTCGAAGCCCTTGCTGACACCCACGACCATGTTGTTCACCAGCTGACGCATGGTGCCGCTCATGGCGTTGGCCTCGCGCGACGCATCGACCGGCTCGAACGACAGCTTGCCATCGGCCGCGGCAACCCGCACCAGGCCATTGGGCGCCAGCTTGAGCTCACCGCCGCTGCCCTTGACGGTGATCTGATCTTCCTTGATCTGGACATCCACCCCCGCAGGGACGGTGACGCCCATTTTTGCAATACGTGACATCTTGTTTTCTCCTTAGGCCACGTAGCACAGCACCTCGCCACCAACACCGGTGGCGCGCGCCTTGCGATCGGTCATCACGCCGCGCGGAGTGGTGACGATGGCCACGCCCAGGCCATTCATGACCTGGGGAATGGCGTCACGGCCCTTGTACACGCGCAGACCGGGACGGCTGACGCGCTCGATGCGCTCGATGACCGGACGGCCAGCGTAGTACTTGAGGGCAATTTCCAGCTCGGACTTGCCGCCTTCGCTCTTGACTTCAAAGTCGTCGATGTAGCCCTCGTCCTTCAGGACCTGGGCAATCGCCACCTTGACCTTGGACGACGGCACCGACACGGTCCGCTTGGCCACCATCTGCGCGTTGCGGATGCGGGTCAGCAGATCGGCGATGGGATCACTCATGCTCATGTTGCTTACTCCTGCCGATTACCAGCTGGCCTTGGTGACGCCGGGAATCTGGCCTTCGAAGGCCAGCTCGCGGATCTTGGCGCGGCCGAGGCCGAACTGACGGAAGGTGCCACGCGGGCGGCCGGTCATCTCGCAGCGCGCGCGCTGGCGGGTGGGATTGGCGTTGCGCGGGAGCTTCTGCAGCCCCAGGCGGGCCTGCGCGCGCTCGTCATCGCTGCGCTTGACGTCGCCGGCGATGGCCTTCAGCTCGGCGCGCTTCTTGGCGTACTTGGCGACCAGTTTCTCGCGCTTGAGTTCGCGCTCGATCAAAGCTACTTTTGCCATGGCCTTACCTTAGTTCTTGAACGGGAAACGGAAGGCCGCCAGAAGCGCCTTGGCTTCTGCGTCGGTCTTGGCCGTCGTCGTGATGCTGATGTTCAGGCCGCGCAGGGCATCGACCTTGTCGTACTCGATCTCGGGAAAGATGATCTGCTCTTTGACGCCAATGTTGTAGTTGCCACGACCATCGAAGGAGCGACCGGAAATGCCGCGGAAGTCGCGCACGCGCGGCAGCGCGACGGTGACGAAGCGGTCGAGGAATTCATACATGCGCGCGCCGCGCAGGGTGACCATGGTGCCGATGGCCTGCTGCTCGCGGATCTTGAAACCGGCGATGGCCTTCTTGGCCTTGGTGACCACGGGCTTCTGGCCGGCGATCTTGGTCAGGTCGGCCACGGCGTTATCCATGACCTTCTTGTCGGCGACGGCCTCGCTCACGCCCATGTTGAGCGTGATCTTGGTGATGCGCGGCACCTCCATGGGCGACTTGTAGCCGAACTGCTTGATCAGCTCGGGCGCCACTTTTTCGCGGTAGTGTTGTTGCAGTCGTGCCATGGTGGTCCTCAGGCCTTGATTTCTTCGCCGCTGGACTTGAACACGCGCACGCGGGTGCCGTCCTGCAGGGTCTTGATGCCCACGCGATCGGCCTTGCCGGTCGCCTTGTTGAAAATCGCCACGTTGGACTGCTGGATCGGCATGGCCTTTTCGACGATGCCGCCGGTCACGCCCTTCATGGGATTGGGCTTGGCGTGCTTCTTGACGAGGTTGATGCCATCGACCACCACGCGGTCGGCATCGACACGCAGCGACACGGTGCCGCGCTTGCCCTTGTCGCGGCCGGCGATCACGATGACTTCATCGCCCTTGCGGATCTTGTTCATGGCGCTTCCTTACAGGACTTCGGGGGCCAGCGACACGATCTTCATGAAGCGCTCGGTGCGCAGTTCGCGCGTGACCGGGCCGAAGATGCGGGTGCCGATGGGCTCCAGCTTGTTGTTGAGCAGCACGGCGGCGTTGCCATCGAACTTGACGAGCGAGCCGTCACCGCGGCGGATGCCCTTGGCGGTGCGCACCACGACGGCGCTGTAGATTTCGCCCTTCTTGACGCGGCCACGCGGCGCGGCTTCCTTGATGCTCACCTTGATGATGTCGCCGACGCTGGCATAGCGGCGCTTGGAGCCGCCCAGCACCTTGATGCACATGACGGACTTGGCGCCGGTGTTGTCGGCCACCTCGAGTCGAGATTCAGTCTGGATCATTTGTAAGTTTCCCAACTTGCATCCGGCCCTGGCACAAGGCCGGCGCCGAAACAGTCTTGGGCCCGCCGCCCAGGCCACAAAAACCTCTGTGACGCCAAGCGATGTGGGGCAGAACCTTCACCCAACAAGGGCGAAGCCCGCCATTGTGGCAAAGTGCGCACGGCTTGTCAAGCGCCCCGGCCGGCGTAGATGCCCGCCAGCGGCTCGAACAAGGCCAGGCCGACGTCGCCGGGGAGTTCCTCGCCCAGCACGCGGGCCACGGCGGGGGCGGCTCGCGCGGCTTCGGCGGCGTCCAGGAACAGCAGGCGCGAGCGGCGCGCCAGCACGTCCTCGACGCTGCGCGCGTATTCGTGGCGGGCGGCAAAACGCACCATGGCTTCGCTCAGTCCGGGCGCCAGCCAGCGGTCGGCGCCCGGCAGCTGCGCCACCGCGTCGGCCTCGCCGCCGTACAGGTGCAGGCCGGGCGGCGCGCTGAGCGGCGTGCGCTGCCCAGCACCCGCCGCGCCCACCAGGTGCAGGCCGGCGGTGCGCGAGGGGCCGCGCGGCAGCAGCACGCCAGCCTGGGTGCAGCGGGCCAGCACGTCCTCGGCCATGGCGCGGTAGGTAGTCCACTTGCCGCCGGTCACGGTGACCAGCCCGGACGGCGACACGAGGATGGTGTGTTCGCGGCTGATGGCCTTGGTATCGCCCTCGGCATCAGCCGGCCGCACCAGGGGCCGCAAGCCGGCCCAGGTGCTGAGGATGTCGGCGCGCGTGGGGGCACGGCGCAGATAGCGGCCGGCTTCGCGCAGGATGAAGTCCACCTCGCCCGCGCCGGCGCGTGGCTCCAGCGGCACGTCCTCGTGCGGGGTGTCGGTGGTGCCCAGGATCAGCTTGCCCAGCCAGGGCACGGCGAACAGCACGCGACCGTCGGCCGTGCTGGGCACCAGCAGGGCGTGCTCGCCCGGGGAAAAGGACTGCTCGACCACCACATGCACGCCCTGGCTGGGTGCCACCACCGGGCGCACCGGCTTGCCGGCGGCCTGCGCGTCGTGCTGGCGCAAGCCGTCGACCCAGACGCCGGTGGCGTTGACGATGCAGCCGGCCTGGATGCGCAGCTCGCGCCCGCTTTCGGCGTCGCGCGCCACCAAGCCAACGGCGCGGCCGGCGTCGTGCAGCACGTCGACGGCTTCGCAGTAGTTCAGCAGCAGCGCGCCGTGCAGCGCCGCCGTGCGCGCCAGCGCCAGCGCCAGGCGCGCATCGTCGAACTGGCCGTCCCAGTACTTGACGCCGCCCTTCAGGCCCTGCGGCTGCGCCCCCGGCAGCAGGCGCAGCGCCTCGCGCGCGCCCAGCCACTCGGTACGGCCCAGGCCGGCGCTGCCGGCCAGCAGGTCGTACATCTTCAGGCCGACGCCGTAGAACGGCGTCTCCCACAGCTTGTACGAGGGCATGACGAAGGGCAGCGGCTGCGCGATGTGCGGCGCGCTCTGCAGGATGTGCACGCGCTCGTGCAGCGCCTCGCGCACCAGATGCACGTTGCCCTGCGCCAGATAGCGCACGCCGCCGTGCACCAGCTTGGTGGCGCGCGACGAGGTGCCCTTGGCGAAGTCGTGCGCCTCCACCAGCACCACGCTGTGGCCGCGCTGCGCTGCGTCCAGCGCGACGCCCAGGCCGGTGGCGCCGCCGCCGACCACGGCCAGGTCGAACTTGCGCGGCTCGGCCAGGCGGGCCAGCAGGGCGGCGCGGTCGGTGGGGAGGGGGGCAGTGGTCACGGACGGATTTGCTCTCTAATTAATAGCTATCCGCGCTTGTTGGTTAAGCGCTAGAGGCCGAAAACATGACAAAATGACTCGGCGGCTGCGCCGCCATGACGGACACGCTGCGATTTGACATGCGCGACGGCTCATCGAGGCCGGGCAGCGGCGAGGTCATTGCGCCCGCGCAGCGGCGCAGTCATTTTGTCATCGCTCATCGCGCCCAGCCGCGCGCGCGCGCCACCGCCTCGCGCCAGCGCGCGATGCGCCCGCGCCGCTCGGATTCGGCCAGGCGCGGCTCGAAGCGCCGGTCCACCGCCCATTGCGCGGTGATTTCGTCGCCGCCCGACCACACGCCGGTGGCCAGCCCCGCCAGGTAGGCGGCGCCCAGCGCCGTGGTCTCGGTCACCCGCGGACGCACCACGGGCACGCCGGCCAGGTCGGCCTGCAACTGCATCAGCAGGTCGTTGCGGCTGGCGCCGCCGTCCACCCGCAGCTCGGTGAGCTGGATGCCGCTGTCGCGCGTCATGGCGCCGAAGATGTCGGCCGACTGCAGGGCGATCGCCTCCAGCGCGGCGCGGGCGATGTGCGCGCGGGTGCTGCCGCGCGTCAGGCCGACCAGGGTGCCGCGCGCGCGGCCGTCCCAGTCGGGCGCGCCCAGGCCGGCAAAGGCGGGCACCAGGTAGACGTCGCCGGTATCGGGCACGCTGGCGGCCAGCGGCTCGATGTCGGCGGCGTTCTGAATCATTTGCAAGCCGTCGCGCAGCCACTGAACGGTGGCGCCGGCCATAAAAACACTGCCTTCCAAACAATACGCGGTGCGACCTTGGTTGGCCGCCGCCGGCCCCTGCCAGCCCACGGTGGTGAGCAGCCGGTTGCGGCTGGGCACCGCCACGCCGCCGGTGTTCATCAGCATGAAGCAGCCGGTGCCGTAGGTGTTCTTGGCCATGCCGGGCGCAAAGCAGGCCTGGCCGAAGGTGGCGGCCTGCTGGTCGCCGGCCACGCCGGCGATGGGAATGGGCGTGCCAAACAGCCCGGGCGCGGTCTCGCCCAGCACGCCGCTGGAAGGCACGATGCGCGGCAGCAGCGCGCGCGGGATGTGGAACAGGCCGAGCAGCTCCTCGTCCCAGTCCAGCGTGTGCAGGTTCATCAGCAGCGTGCGCGCGGCGTTGCTGGGGTCGGTGGCGTGCACGCGGCCGGCCGTCAGGTTCCAGATCAGCCAGCTGTCGATGGTGCCGAAGGCCAGCTCGCCGGCCTCGGCGCGGGCGCGGGCGCCGGGCACCTGGTCGAGCAGCCATTCCAGCTTGGTGGCCGAGAAGTAGGCGTCCAGCACCAGCCCGGTCTTGCGCTGGATCAGCGCCGCCTGGCCGCGCCGGCGCAGCTGCTCGCAGCGCGCAGTGGTGCGCCGGTCCTGCCAGACGATGGCCGGCGCCACCGGCTGGCCCGTGGCGCGGTCCCACAGCACCGTGGTTTCGCGCTGGTTGGTGATGCCGATCGCTTCAATTTGTATAGCTGCTGGCGCTCGCCTTGCTTGCGCTGGAGCCAGTTTTTCGACACATTCCCTGGCCACGGCAAGCTGGGTGGCCCAGATCTCGCGGGCGTCGTGCTCGACCCAGCCGGGCTGCGGAAAATGCTGCGCGAACTCGCGCTGCGCCTGCGCCGCCACGCGGCCCTGCGCGTCAAAGGCAATGGCGCGGCTGCTGGTGGTGCCCTGGTCAAGTGCGAGAACGTAGCGCATGGGCGCGAGCGTAGCGGATTCGGCTGGCGGCGGGCAGCCGGGGCGCGCTTAAACTGGCCGGCCTCGACCCACCCGCCGCACCACCCGACCGCCATGCACACCGCCGCCCCCGCCCTGCCCGCCAGCACCTCCATCGCCTTCGTCGGCGGCGGCAACATGGCCAGTGCCATCATCGGCGGGCTGATCCGGCGCGGGCTGGCGGCGGCGCAGATCCTGGTGGTGGAGCCGTTCGAGGCCGCGCGCGCGGCGCTGCTCGCCCAGCATGGCGTCGCCGCGCTGCCGGCCGCCAGCGGCGCGCTGGCCGGCGCCGACCTGATCGTCTGGGCGGTCAAGCCGCAGAGCTTTCGCGACGCCGCCGCGCCGGTGGCGCCACACGTGGGCGGGGCGCTGCAGCTGTCGGTGATGGCCGGCATCCGCAGTGGCGACATCCAGGCGGCCACCGGGGCCGGCCGCATCGTGCGCTGCATGCCCAACACGCCGGCCCTGGTGGGCCGCGGCATCACCGGCCTGTATGCCGCCGCCGGCGCGGGCGAAGCCGACCGCGCGCTGGCCGAGACGGTGATCCGCACCACCGGCGAGGCGCTGTGGGTCGAGCACGAGGCACAGCTGGACGCCGTCACCGCCCTGTCGGGCTCGGGCCCGGCGTATGTGTTCTATTTCCTGGAGGCCATGCAGCAGGCTGGCACCGAGCTGGGCCTGACGCCCGAGCAGGCGCGCCGCCTGGGCGTGGCCACCTTTGCCGGCGGCGCGCACCTGGCGGGCGAGTCGGCCGAGCCGCTGGCCACCTTGCGCGAGCGCGTGACCAGCAAGGGTGGCACCACCCATGCCGCGCTGACGGCGCTGGAGCAGGCGGACGTCAAGACCGCCTTCGTGCAGGCCATGCACGCGGCCTGCGAGCGCGCCCGGGCGCTGGGTGACGAATTCGGGCGCTGAACGAACCCGTGGCGCGGCCGCCACAAGTGCCACCGAGCGCGCTGCCGCCGGCGGGCACAGGCAGGGATCTGGACACAGATCAATGTCGCAATGAACACTTTGCTACTACTATTTAACGCAGATTCTCCGCGCGGCAGGCTGCTGCGGCTCAGTGCATGACGGCGCCGAGGCGCGGGAATCCCGGCCCGACCCCACCGCCCACCAAGAAAGCCGCCCATGCCACCGCTGTCTCGCCGTCAATTCTCCGCCCTGGGCCTGGCCGCGCTCGCCGGCCCGCCGGCCTGGGCGCAGGTCAAGGACCTGAACGACGCCATCAACAAGGCCGGCCGCCAGCGCATGCTGTCGCAGCGCGCGGCCAAGGCCTATCTGGCGCTGGCGCTGCAAACGCTGCCGTCGCAGGCCGACAAGGCTTTGACGCAGTCGATGGCGCTGTTCGATCGCCAGCTGGTCGAACTCAAGGGCTTTGCCCCGGCGCCGGCGATTCGCGACACCTACGGCCAGCTGGAACGCGCCTGGCTGGACTACAAGGACAGGCTGGTCGGCCAGGCGGCCTCGCTGGCCGGCGCCGAAGGCGTGCTGGCGCAGTCTGAAACCGTGCTGGCGCTGGCCCACCAGGGCACGGTGCAGCTGGAGAAGACGTCCGGCCAGCCGACCGGCCAGCTGGTCAACCTGGCCGGGCGCCAGCGCATGCTGTCGCAGCGGCTGGCCAAGTACGCCCTGGCCAGCGGCGCGCGCATCAACCCGGCCGCCGCGGCCACCGAGATCGACCGCAACCGCGCCGAGTTCGTGGCCGGCCTGAAGACCCTGGCCGAGGCGCCGCAGGCCACGCCGCGCATCCGCGACACGCTGAAGCTCGGCGAACAGCAGTGGCTGCTGTTCGACACCGCCATCCGGTCGGCCGGCCGCGGCGGCAGCCCCGCCAGGGAGGCGCTGGTCCACATCATGACCACCAGCGAGAACCTGTTGCTGGTGCTGGACGACGTGACCGGCCTGTACGCGGCGCTGGGCTGAGCGCCGTCAGCGCGCCAGCGCCAGCGCGATGCCGGCGAACACCGTCGCGCCCAGCCAGTGGTTCTGCTTGAACGCCGTGAAGCAGCCCTCGCGCGTGCGATCGCGGATCAGCGTGTAGTGCCACAGGGCCTGCGCCGCGGCCAACCCGAATGCTACGTAAAGAATAGCTGCCGGGGCTTGCCGCGCGCCGATCCAAAGCCAGATTGACAGGTAGATGGCGTAGAACCCCATGATCGCCGCCACGTCCCGGCGCCCCAGGGTGATGGCCGAGGTCTTCATGCCGATCTTCAGGTCGTCGTCGCGGTCGACCATGGCGTATTCGGTGTCGTAGGCCAGCACCCAGAACAGGTTGCCGGCCAACAGCAGCCAGGCCTGCGCCGGCACCCGCCCCTGCACCGCCGCATACGCCATCGGAATGCCGAAGCTGAAGGCCACGCCCAGCACCGCCTGCGGCATCGACACCCAGCGCTTGGCGAACGGGTAGGCGATGGCCACCGCCAGCGCCGGAAACGACCACCCCACCGCCACCCAGGTGGTGGTGAGCACCAGCAGGAAGGCGATGAAGGCCAGCGCCGCGCCCAGCGCCAGCGCCTCGCGCACACCCACCTGGCCGGTGGTCACGGGGCGCTGCGCGGTGCGCTTGACGTGGCGGTCGAACTCGCGGTCGGCCACGTCGTTGACGCAGCAGCCGGCCGAGCGCATCAGGATGGTGCCGGCCACGAACACCGCCAGCAGATGCCAGCCCGGAAAGCCGCCCGCCGCCAGCCACAGCGCGCTCAGCGTGGGCCACAGCAGCACCAGCCAGCCGGCCGGGCGATTCCAGCGGATCAGGTCCAGGTACAGCGACAGCTTGCTGCGCGGTGGTGGGGTGGGCGCGGATACGGTCATGCAATCAAATTGATAGCTGTTCGCGCTTGCCACACAAGCGCTGGAGCTTGATTTTATTGGCAATCGAAACCCGACCCCGTTTCACGACAGGCGCGTCACGCCCGGCAGCGCGCAGGCGTAGATGGCGTTGCGCAGGGCGGCGATGGCTTCGTAGCGGGTGAAGCTGCGGCGCCAGGCCAGCACCACGCGGCGCGTGGGCGGCGCCGCGGCGCCGTCGCGCACCGGCAGGTAGCGCACCACGCCTGGCGCGGCGGTCTCGCACGCCTGCGCCGCCAGGGCCTCGGCCGGCACCGCCAGGCGCGGCACCAGGGTCACGCCCATGCCGGCGGCCACCATGTGCTTGATGGTTTCCAGCGACGAGCCCTCGAAGCTCTTGCGGATGCCCTCGCCGCTGCTGGCGAAGCCGGCGAACTCGGGGCACACCTGCAGCACGTGGTCGCGAAAGCAGTGGCCGGTGCCCAGCAGCAGCATGTGCTCGCCGCGCAGTTGCGCGGAGCTGACCGCGTCGCCCTGCGCCAGCCGGTGGCCGGCCGGCAGCGCGGCCATGAAGGGCTCGTCGTACAGCGGCGCCACGGCCAGCCCCGAATCCGGAAACGGCTCGGCCAGGATGGCGCAGTCGATCTCGCCGGTGCGCAGCATCTCCAGCAGGCGCACGGTGAAGTTCTCCTGCAGCATCAGCGGCATCTGCGGCGTGCGCTCGATGTTGTGGCGCACCAGCTCGGGCAGCAGGTAGGGGCCGATGGTGTAGATCACCCCCAGCGTCAGCGGCCCGCCCAGCGGGTCCTTGCCGCGCTTGGCGATTTCGCGGATCTCGGCGGCCTGCTCCAGCACGCTTTGCGCCTGGCGGATGATTTCCGCGCCCAACGGGGTGACGGCGATCTCGCCGCTGCCGCGCTCGAACAGCTTGACCTCCAGCTCCTCTTCCAGCTTCTTGACGGCCACCGACAGCGTCGGCTGCGACACGAAGCAGGCCTCGGCGGCCTTGCCGAAGTGCTTTTCGCGCGCCACGGCGACGATGTATTTCAGTTCGGTCAGGGTCATGTGGGCTCCCGGAGATCAACACCTGGCGGCGTGGCGACGCCCCGGCCGGCACCCGAGTGTCGCAGCCCGTGCAGTCGGCGCCGTTTCATGGGCCATCTCCATGGCCTTGCGCCAGCCGCGACAGCCGGGGCAGGTCGACACCCTCCAGCCGGCCGTAGCGGACGGTCAGCAGGCCGGCGCGCTGGAGCCCCTGCAGCACCTTGTTGATGGTCTGACGCGACACCGACAGCATGGCGGCCAGCTCGGTCTGGGACACCTGCACGCCGCCGCCGGCCAGCGCCGCGCCGTCCTGGCCGCGGGCGCGCGCCAGCTGGACCACCGAGTCCGCCACCATCTGCGTCACCTGGCCGCTGGAGCGCTGCTGCTGCAGCAGGATGCTCTGGTGGGTGCGCGCCAGCATCAGCAGGCACAGGTCCTTCCAGAGGATCGGGTGGGCATCGAGCACCGCCGTCATGGCGTCGCAGGGAATGTGCACCACGGTCGAGGGCTCGCGCGCATGAAAGCCGAAGCGAAACGGCGCGTCCGTCAGCAAGCGGATCAGCGACGTGATGTCGCCCGGGCCGTACATCGACAGCAGGAAGCGCTGGCCCGCCGCATCGACGTGGTCCACGGCCACGCAGCCCGATGCCACCACCAGCACGTCGCGCCGCTGGGGGTCGTCGGCCATGATCTGCTCGTGGCGCTCGTAGCGGCCGACCCAGGCGATGCCGGACAAGCGGTCCAGCACCTCGCCCGGCCAGCCACGCAAGGTCCGGCACAGCCCCAGCGCCCGGCGCACCAGGCTCGATGCCGCGGCTTCGGGCGTCTGCCTCGGTGACTGCGGGGGTGGGCAAGCGCCGCCCTGACGATGGCCCATAGGGTTTTCACGGAAATCCAATGACGCGCAATTGTCAATCAATTGACAGACGTTCGGCAGCCTGCTTCGCATAGTAGCGATTCACCACCCCGGATTTCGGCGCCCAGGCATGCCGTCCAGTCCGATCTCGCAGCGCCAGAGGCCCCACGGACCATGCAGCCCTTCGACTTCTCCCAGCTCGACACGCTGTTCGCCCCGCGCTCCATCGCGGTGGTCGGCGCGTCGGAGCAGACCAGCAAGATCGGCGGCATCCCGCTGGACTATCTGCTGCGCTTTGGCTACGACGGCCAGCTGCATGCGGCGAACCCGCGCGCGGGCACCGTGCAAGGCCTGCGCGCGCACGCCAGCCTGAGCGCCATCGGCGCGCCGGTGGACATGGCCATCGTCGCCGTGCCGCAGGCCCAGGTGGCCGCCGTGCTGGACGACGCGGCCGCCGCCGGGGTGCGCACCATGGTGCTGTTTTCATCGGGCTACGCCGAGATGGGTGCCGAAGGCGCGGCGCAGCAGCACATGCTGGCGGTGCGCGCGCAGGCAGCCGGCATCCGCCTGCTGGGCCCCAACTGCCTGGGCATCATCCGTCCCAGCCACCAGATCTACGCCACCTTCGCGCCGGCGGTGAACGCGGGCCTGGTCAAGCCGGGGCGCATCGGCCTGATCAGCCAGTCGGGCGCGTTCGGCGTCTACGCCTACAGCCTGGCGCGCGAGCGCGGACTGGGCCTGTCGCTGTGGGCCACCACGGGCAACGAGGCGGACGTGCAGTTGGCCGACGGCCTGGCCTGGCTGGCGCAGGACCCGGAAACCGACGTCATCATGGCCTACCTGGAAGGCTGCCGCGACGGCCCGCGCCTGCGCGCCGCGCTGGCGCTGGCGCAGCAGCACGGCAAGCCGGTCGTGATGGTCAAGGTCGGCGCCAGCGCGCTGGGCGCGGCGGCAGCGGCCTCGCACACCGCCTCGCTGGCGGGCGACGACGCGGTGTACGACGCCGTGTTCCGGCACTACGGCGTGCTGCGCGTGCACGGCATCAGCGACTTCTTCGCGCTGGCGGCCAGCGCCTCCATCGCCCGCGCCCCCAAGGGTCGCTCGATCGGTTTGCTGACGGTGTCCGGCGGCGTCGGCGCACTGATGGCCGACGACGCCAGCGCCGCCGGGCTGCGGGTGCCGCCGCTGTCGGCCGCGGCCCAGCGCCAGCTGCGCGACTGGGTGCCTTTCGCCGGCCCGCGCAACCCCGTGGACATCACCGCCCAGGTGACCAACGACGCCAGCCTGCTGGAGCGCAGCGCGACGCTGATGCTCGACGACCAGCCGTTCCACAGCTGGCTGGGTTTCTTCGCGGCGGCGGGCCTGTCTCCGGTGGTCTGGCCATCGATCCGAGACCTGGTGAAGACGCTGCGGGCAAAACATCCCGACACCTTGCTGGCGGTCAGCACGCTGTGCCCGGACGAACGCCGCGCCGAGCTGGAAGCCCTGGGCTGCCTGGTGTTTTCGGATCCGGGCGTGGCCATCCGCTGCATCGGCGCGCTGGCCCGCTGGGGCGAGCAGCGCGCGCCGCGGGACACGCCGGCGCCTGGCGGTGCCGGCCTGTGCGTGCCGCCCGGCACCCTGTCCGAGGCGGACAGCCTGGCGCTGCTGGCCGAGGCCGGGGTGCCGGTGGCCGCGCACCGGCTGGTGCGCACGCCGCAGGAGGCCGCGGCGGCCGTTGGCGCGCTGGGCGGCGCCATCGCCCTGAAGGTGGCCAGCGCCGACATTCCGCACAAGTCGGACGTCGGCGGCGTGGTGCTGCGCCTGCGCGATGCGGACGAGGCGCGTACGGCCTTCGAACAAATCATGCACAACGTGCGCCAGGCGCAGCCGGGGGCGCACATCGATGGCGCCCTGGCCGCGCGCATGGTGGACGGCGGCGTCGAATGCATTGCCGGCGTGCACCGCGATCCGGTGTTCGGCCCGGTGCTGATGTTCGGCCTGGGCGGCATCCACGTCGAGGTGCTGCGCGACGTGTCGCTGCGCCTGCTGCCGATCACGCGCGACGACGCCCGCGCCATGGTGCGCGAGCTGCGCGCCTTTGCCATCCTCGACGGTGCGCGCGGCCGAGCACCGGTTGACCTGGACGCCATCGCCGACACCCTGTGCGCGCTGGCCGACTTTGCCTGGCGCGCCGGTGACTCCCTGGTCAGCGCCGAGATCAACCCGCTGATCGCGCGCCCCGCCGCGGAGGGCGGGGCGATCGCGGTGGATGCGCTGGTCATCGGCCAGGCCGGCGCCGGCACAGGCTGAGGGCCGGCGCCTTTTCTTTTTTTCATTCGTGTGAAGATTTCCGTGGAGACGATGATGACCAAGATCGCCCCTTCCAGCCGCTGGCTGCGCTCCCTGGGCCTGTGCGCCGCCTTCACCTTGCCGCTCACGGGCGCCTGGGCGCAGGCCGCCTACCCGAACAAGCCGGTGCGCATCGTGGTGCAGTTCGCCGCCGGCGGCGGCAGCGACACGCTGGCGCGCGCGATCGCCGATGGACTGTCCAAGCGCCTCGGGCAAGCGGTGATCGTGGAGAACAAGGCCGGTGCCGGCGGCATCATCGGTGCCGACCATGTGGCGAATGCAGCGCCTGACGGCTATACCGTGCTGCTGACGATCCCGGGCGCGGTCACCTCCTTCAAGGCGATCTACAAGAAGCTGCCCTACGACCCGGAGACCGACCTGCGCCTGATCTCGGACATCGCGCTGCCACGCACCGTGCTGGCCGTCAACCCGTCAGTGCCAGCCCAGAACTACAAGGAACTGCTCGATCTGGTCAAGAAGGCGCCCGGCAAATACACCATGGGCTCCTGGGGCCCGGGCGTGCAGCCGCACCAGCTGCAGGTCTTCATGGACAAGACCTACGGCACCCAGACGGCGCTGGCCGCGTACAAGGGCGAGGCCCCCATGGCCATGGACCTGATCAGCGGCGTGATCCCGATGGCGGTGGGCTCGACCGCCGCGCTCAAGCCCCACATCACCGCCGGCAAGCTGCGCCCGCTGGCGGTGTTCGGATCGACCCGCACCAAGGGGCTGCCCGACGTGCCCACCTTCGCCGAGCAGGGTTACAAGGACGACGTCTACATGACCACGGCGCCCTACTACCTCATGGCCCCCGCCAGGACGCCGGACGCCATCGTCGAACGCCTGGGCAAGGAAGTCGCGCTGGTGGTGCGCCAGCCCGAAGTCCAGGAGCGCATGGAAGGCCTGGGCCTGGAGCCGATGGGCGACACCCCGGCCGAAGCCACCGCGCTCTACAAGGACGCCCTGCCCAAGCTGATCAAGCTGGCGCGCGACACCGGCGTGACCGTGGATTGACCCCGCTCGACACCCAGGACCCGACAATGACACGAACCCCTCCCGATCTGTCGCAGGCCCGGCGCGCCCTGGCGCGCTCCATCGGTCTGACCGCCTTCGTCTACGGCTACCCGCTGACCGAGACCTACCGCACCTGCCGCAAGCAGACCGATCCGCGCGATGCCGGCCAGGCGGACGCGCGCAACATGGACGCACGCGGCATGCGCTGCAACACGCTGCACCATGGCGAACGCCCCTCCACCGACGCCGACCGCGACGTGGTCACCCCCGCCAACGACCTGCTCTACACGCTGTCGTGGATTCACCTGAAGGACGGGCCGCAGCTGCTCACCGTGCCCTCGTCCAGCGCGCACGCCGGCCGCTACTTCCTGCTGGCGCTGTACGACGCCTACACCGAGAACTTCGACAACCTGGGTCCGCGCAACTGCGGCACCGACGGCGGCACCGTGGTGCTGGTCGGCCCGCACGGCAGCGTGCCCGAGGCCCTGCGGGGTCACCGCGTGGTGCGCTGCCCGACCGACCTGGTGTGGCTGATCGGCCGCATCGTGGTGGGCGATGAAAGCGACCGGCCGGCGGCGCGCCGCCTGCAGGCCGACATCGTGCTGCGCTCGGCCCCCGGCACGCCGGACGGCGCGCGCCCGGCGGCCGTCGAGCACTGGAGGGGCGAGCCGGTCGATGCCATGGCCGCCGCCTTCGAAAACGGCGAGCCCGCCGCCCAGGTGGCGCCACGCTTTTTCACCAACCTATGCCAGGCCATGGCCGAAGCGCCCGGCCGGACGGAAGACCGTGGCCTGGTGGCCTGGTTCGGCCAGATCGGCCTGCTGCCCCTGGCCAGCTTTGCCTGGGAGGCGCTGGACGAACCGGCGCGCGAAGGCCTGATCGAGGGCTTTGCCGACGGGGTCAATCTGGTGGCCGCCCAGGGCCGCAATCGCCGCCCCAGGCCGTGGATGATTCACGGCGCCACCGGGCGCTATGGCAACGAATACCTAGGCCGCGCCCGCGTGGCGTACCTGGGCCTGGGGGCCCTGGCCACCGACGAGGCGGTGTATGCGGCGGCGCACTTCGACGCCCAGCAGCAGCCGCTCGATGGCCGCCAGCGCTACGTGATGCAGTTCGAGGCTGGCGAGCTGCCGCCGGTGGACGCCTTCTGGTCGGTCACGCTCTACGACAGCGACCGCTTCCTGTACGGCAACGAGATCCAGCGCCATTCGATCGGCGACCGCACACCCGGCCTGCACCACGCGGCCGATGGCAGCCTGCGCCTGGAGATCGGCCACCAACGGCCCGCCGACACCCGCAACTGGCTGCCCGCGCCGGCCGGGCGCTTCTACCTGATCCTGCGCATGTACCACCCGAGAGAAGGTTTTCGCGACTGGCGCATCCCCGAATTGCAGCCGCTCAAGGACTGACCATGGACGCGACGGAACGTTCGGCTGCCGCGCCGGCCGACCTGGCCGAAGCGGCCGTGCTCTACACCTATCCGCTGTACGAGATGGCACGCATGCGCGCCGCCACCTCGCCGCGCCGCACCGAGTCTGGCGACGAGGCGCCGGCGCCCCAGCGCTGGTGCAACACCTTCGTGCATGCGCGCCAGCTGCTGCGCGCCGGCGGCAGCCGGGTGGTCACGCCCAACCACGACACGCTCTACACCAACGCCTGGCTGGACCTGGGCGCGGGCCCGCTGGTCATCGACGTGCCCGACACCGCCGGGCGCTACTACGTGCTGGGCCTGCTGGACTTCTACACCAACCCGTTCGCCCACCTTGGCCAGCGCCTGACCGGCACCGCGGCGCGCTCCTTCGTGGTCGTGCCGCCCGGCTGGCAGGGCGAGCTGCCGGCCGCGTTCGACGCCTCCGGCGCGCGCATCCAGGCGCCCACGCGCTGGCTGTGGATCATCGGTCGCATCCTGGTCGATGGCCCGCACGACGTGGCGGCGGTGAACGCGCTGCAGGACGGCTTCAAGCTGCGCCCGCTGGCCGACTGGGTGGCGGGCCGGCCGCCGGCGCCACGCGCGTTCGATCCGGCATGCGACCCCAAGGCGCCGGCCAGCGCGACGCACTTTGCCGCCCAGGTGAACGCCGCGCTGCGCGAGAACCCGCCGCCGGCGAGCGAGCTTGCCGATCTGGCGCGCCTGGCCGCCGTCGGCATCGGCCCCGACGCCGCGCCGCTGACCCCGGCCCAGGCGCAGGTGCTGCAAGACGCGCTCGACACCACCTTGCCGCGCCTGCGCCAGGCCCAGATCGGGCGCCTGCTGCCCAGCGGCTGGAACCAGCCCCCGCTGATCGAAGGCCACTTCGGCAACGACTACCTGGCACGGGCCCAGGTGGCGCTGAAGTACATCGGCATGCTGGAGAGCCGCGAGGCCACCTACCCGATCGCCTGGCACGACGGGCGCGGCAGGCCGCTGAACGGCGCCCACCGCTACCGACTGCGCTTCGCCCCCGGCGCGCTGCCGCCGGTCGATGCCTTCTGGTCGCTCACGATGTACGACGCCCGCGACTACATGCTGGTCGACAACCCCATCGACCGCTACGCCATCGGCGACCGCACGGCCGGCCTGCGCCACGACGCCGACGGCGGCCTGACGCTGTCCCTGCAGCACGCGCCACCGATGGACACCGCCGCGCGCGCCAACTGGCTGCCGGCGCCGGCCGGCGATTTTTATGTCTGCCTGCGCGCCTACGTGCCGCGCGAGGAACTGCTGGACGGCCGCTACACGCTGCCGGCCCTGGAATGCCTGGATGAGACTGGAGCCCCGCCATGAACCCCTCTGATGACGACAAGCCGCTGCTGCTGGTGGGCACCGGCAGCGAAACCGTGGCGCCCGGCCTGCACATCCTGCGCGGGCAGGGGCAGTCCTTCGTCGCCGAGACCGACGCCGGCCTGGTGGTGATCGATGCCGGCCCCGGCGGCAAGGTGACGCAGGGCATGATCGACGCGCTGCGCCAGCTGAGCGACGCGCCGGTGCACGCGCTGTGCTACAGCCATGGCCACATTGGCTACAACTCGGGCGTGCCGGTGTGGCTGGAGCACGCACGCCAGCGTGGTGAGCCGGCGCCGCGCCTGATCGCGCATGCGAATCTGCCGCGCCGCTATGCGCGCTACCGCGAGACCCAGGCGCTGCAGCACCGCATGGCCGAGATCCAGTTCAACCGGGCGCCGGGCTTCTTCGACCAGCGCCTGCCGATGCACGATCCGACCGAGACCTTTGGCGAGCGCCTGGTCATCGGCAGCGGCGACCGGCGCGTGGAGTTGTTCTGGGCGCCCTCCGAGACCGACGACGCCATCGCCCTGTGGCACCCCGGCCAGCGTCTGCTGTACGGCGGGCCGGCCCTGCTCGACTCGATCCCCAACATCGGCACGCCGTTTCGCACCCTGCGCGACACGGTGCGCTGGGCCGACACGCTGGAGGCCATGGCGGCGCTGCGCCCGGTCACGGCGGTGCGCGAGTTCGGCCCGGCGATTGCCGGCGAGGACGAAGTGCAGCGCGTGCTGCTGCACACCGCCCGGGCGCTGCGCTGGCTGCGCGCCGAGGTGGTGCGGCTGATGAACGAAGGCCGCAACGAGCAGCAGGTGCTGACCGCCATGCACTACCCCGACGAGCTGTTCGCCGTGCCCTGGATGAAGCCCACCTATGGCGACCCCAGCTACATCGTGCGCGACATCTACCGCTCGGAGAACGGCTGGTGGGACCGCAACCCGACCACCCTGCACCCCGAACCACCCGAGGCGGTGGGCGAGGCCGTGGCGGCCGCCATCACCGACAAGGCGGCGGTGATCGCCAGCGCCCAGGCGCTGGCCGACGCCGGCCGCTGGCAGCTGGCGCTGCACGTGATCGACCTGCTGGCCACCGCCAGCGGCCCGGCGCCCGAGATCGCGCAGGCGCGCCGGCTCAAGGCCCGGTGGCTGCGCGAACGCGCCAGGCAGGTGCCCAGCTACGTGTCGCGCAACCTGTACCGTGTGGGCGCCGACATGATCGAGCAGGGCACGCAGGACCGCTTTGGCATTCATTGACGATTTCACCAGGAGACAACCATGACCTCTTTCGCCCTGCGCGCCACCTGCGCCGTCGTCGCCCTTGCCGCCAGCCTGGCCGTGCAAGCCCAGGACGCCGCCAGCTACCCCAGCAAACCCGTCACCCTGGTGGTGCCCACGGCCGCCGGTGGCGGCACCGACACCATTGCGCGCATGTTCGCGGACGTCCTGGGCAAGGCGCTCAAGCAGCCCTTCATCATCGACAACCGCCCGGGCGCCAACGGCCTGCTGGGGGCCGAGAACGTCCTCGGCGCGCCGGCCGACGGCTATCGGCTGCTGTTCACCTACACCGCGGCGATGGTGGTCAACCCCGTGCTGCTGAAAAAGCCCCCGTTCGATCCCCTGAAGGACTTCGCCCCGGTGGCGCAGATCGGCCGCGGCGGCAACATCATGATGGTGCGCAAGGACCTGCCGGTCAGCAACCTCAAGGAGTTCGTCGACTACGCCAAGGCGAGCCCCGGCAAGCTCAACTACTGCTCCTGGGGTGCCGGCTCGGGCGGGCACCTGACCATGGAGGTGCTGATGAAGCAGGCGGGCCTGACCATGACCCACGTCCCCTACAAGGGCAGCATGCCGTGCAATCAGGACCTGGTCGGCGGTCAGGTGGACGCCAACTGGTCGGATGTCTCGACCAGCATTGCGCTGGTCCAGGCCGGCCGGGTGAAGGCGCTGGCCAGCTCGACCCCGACCCGCCTGCCGCAGCTGCCCGACGTGCCGACGCTGAACGAAGCCGGCTACCCGTTCACCACCTACTCCTGGTACGGCGTGTTCGCGCCCGGCAAGACCCCGCCGGCGATCGTCGCCAAGCTGAACGAAGCGATCCAGGCCGCGCTGAAAGACCCGACCGTCGCCAAGCGCATGCACGAACTGAACTTCACCGACCTGCCGCTCGCCACGCCGGAGCAGTTCAAGGCCACGGTGGCCAAGGATCTGCAGGACTGGACGGCCCTGATCAAGTCGATCGGCCTGACGCTGGACTGAGCGCCTGTCGGCCGTGCGCGCCACCGTCAGGCCTTGAGGTAGTCCGCCCGCCCGCCCAGCCAACGGTCGACGTGGCGCGCCGCCAGCTCGGGCCAGCGGTCGAGCAGGCGCGGCGCGGCGCGGCGCGCCCATTGCAGCAGGGCACTGTCCTCGGCCAGGTCGGCGAAGCGCAGCAGGGCGGCGCCCGACTGGCGCGCGCCCAGGAATTCGCCCGGGCCGCGGATGGCCAGGTCGCGCCGGGCGATCTCGAAGCCGTCGCTGGTCTCCGCCATGGCCTTCAGGCGCTCGCGCGCGGTCTCGCCCAGCCGACCGCCCTCGGGCGTGGCGTACAGCAGCACGCAGGCCGAGGCCGCGGCGCCGCGGCCGACGCGCCCGCGCAGCTGGTGCAGCTGGCTCAGGCCGAAGCGCTCGGCGTGCTCGATCACCATCAGGCTGGCGTTGGGCACGTCCACGCCGACCTCGATCACGGTGGTGGACACCAGCACCGGCATGGCGCCGCTGGCGAACTGGGCCATCACCGCCTTCTTCTCGGCCGGCGGCAGGCGTGAATGCAGCAACCCCACCGCCTGCCCGGGCAGCGCGGCCGCCAGCTCGGCGTGCGTGGCGCTGGCGTGGCGCAAATCCAGCGCCTCGCTTTCCTCGATCAGCGGGCAGACCCAGTACACCTGCCGACCCTGGGCAATCTGGGCGCGGATGCGCTCGATGACCTCGTCGCGGCGCGATTCGGCCACCAGCCGCGTGAGCACCGGCGTGCGGCCGGGCGGCAGCTCGTCCAGCGTCGACACGTCCAGGTCCGCGTAGTAGCTCATGGCCAGGGTGCGCGGGATGGGCGTGGCGCTCATCATCAGCAGGTGCGGCTCCCAAGCCGTTGCATCGCCCTGGGGCGACTCCGACAGCTTGTTGCGCAGATCCAGCCTTTGCTGCACGCCAAAGCGGTGCTGCTCGTCGATGATGGCCAGGCCCAGACGCGCAAAGCGCACCTGCTGCTGGATGACGGCATGGGTGCCGATGACCAGTGCCGCCGCGCCCGACGCGACGGCCTGCAGCATGGCCTGCCGGTCCTTCTTCTTCTGGCCGCCGGTCAGCCAGGCCACCTGCAGGCCGCGCGGCGCCAGCAGCGGCGCCAGCCAGTCGGCCAGCTTGGCAAAGTGCTGCTCGGCCAGGATTTCGGTGGGTGCCATCAGCGCGCACTGCCAGCCGGCGTCGATGGCGATGCAGGCCGCCAGCGCGGCCACCGCCGTCTTGCCGCTGCCCACGTCACCCTGCAGCAGGCGATGCATGGGCTGCGCGCGCGCCAGATCGTGCGCGATTTCTTCACCCACGCGCCGCTGCGCGCCGGTCAGCTGAAACGGCAGCGCCGCCAGCAGCGCCTCGTGCAGGCCGCCGCGCGCGGCGTGCAGTGCGGGCGCGCGCAGGTGCTCGCGCGCGCGCCGCGCCGTCAGTTGCGACAGCTGTTGCGCCAGCAGCTCCTCGGCCTTCAGGCGCTGCCAGGCCGGGTGGCTGTGGTCCTCCAGCTGGGTCAGCGACATGTCGGGCGTCGGATGATGCAAAAAAGATAGCGCCTGGCGCAGGTCCCACGGGCGCAAATGGTCGATTTCGTTCAACACCTCGTCCGGCAGCGTCTCGCGCAGGTCGGCCTGCGCCAGGCCCGCCAGCACGGCCTTGCGCAGGTAGGGCTGCGGCAGGCCGGCCACCGTGGGGTAGACGGGGGTCAGCGCCTGCGGCAACACGCCACCGGCGGCGCGCACCGTGGGATGCATCATGCTCAGGCCGGCAAAGCCGCCGCGCAGCTCGCCGCGCGCGCGAAGGCGCTGGCCCACCGCCATCTGCTTTTGCTGTGACGGGTAGAAGTTGAAAAAGCGCAACACCACCTGGTCGCTGCCATCGTCGAGTGTCACCAGCAGCTGGCGGCGCGGGCGCCAGGCCACCTCCTGCTGCGTCACCTGGCCCTCGATCTGCACCAGATCGCCGTCGCGCGCGTCGGCCAGGCGCGTCAGGCGCGTCTCGTCCTCGTAGCGCAGCGGCAGGTGCAGCGCCAGGTCGATCGGGCGCACCAGGCCCAGCTTGCGCAGCGCCTTCTGCGGCGCGGACAGCGGCTTGGCGGCGACCGGGGGCGAATCCTCAGGCATGGGACAATTCTGCCCGCACCCACCCCACCGCGGCATCTTGGCCAGCGCTGACGTTCAGTGCCCCCGCACAGCATGAAACCCAAAGAGTCCGAAGGCCGCGGAGCAGGCCAAGCCAGTGCGCTCCTGGCCGGGGTTTCCCCGGCCAGCGGGCGCGCCCCCTTGAGGGGGGAGGCGCAACATCGCGCAGCGAGTGGAGCCACGGGGGAGGGCCATTTCACCACGAGCGATTTCGATTTCGCTCTGCCTCCCGAACTCATCGCCCAGCACCCCGCGCCCGAGCGCAGCGCCTCGCGCCTGCTCGACGGCAGTGGCGCGGCGCCGATGGACCGGGTGTTTCGCGATTTGCCGGCGCTGCTGCAGCCGGGCGATCTGCTGGTGTTCAACGACACGCAGGTGGTGAAGGCGCGGCTGTACGGGCATAAACCGCCCCCCCCGGCGCCGCGTTCGCGCCGCTCCCCCCAGGGGGCGCAGCTCGGCTGGGGACGGCCCGGCGCCGATGTGGCGCCCAGCGGCGGCAAGCTGGAGCTGCTGATCGAGCGCGTGCTGCCCGACGGCAGCGTGGCCGCGCACATGAAGGTCAGCAAGAAGCCGCCGCCCGGCACGGTGCTGCGCATGGCCGACGGCGCCTTCACGGCCGAGCTGCTGGGCCGCTGGCCGGACGCGGGCGGACCGCTGTTTCACCTGCGTTTTTCCGGCGATGCCTATGCGCTGATGGCCGCGCACGGCCATGTGCCGCTGCCGCCCTACATCGGGCACGCCGATTCGCACGAGGACGCGGCGCGCTACCAGACCGTGTTCGCGCGCCACCCCGGCGCGGTGGCGGCGCCGACGGCGGCGCTGCACTTCGACGAGCCGCTGCTGCGGGCCATCGCCGCGCGTGGCGTGCAGCGCGCCTTCGTCACGCTGCACGTCGGGGCGGGCACCTTCCAGCCGGTCAAGACGGAAGACCTGGCCGCGCACGTGATGCACCGCGAGCGCTACCACGTGCCGCCGGAGACGGCGCAGGCGATCGCCGACTGCCGCGCGCGCGGCGGCCGCGTGGTGGCGGTGGGCACGACCAGCGTGCGCACGCTGGAAAGCTGGGCCGCCAGCGGCCAGGCCAGCGGCGACACCGACATCTTCATCACACCGGGCTTTCGCTTTCGGGTGGTCGATGCACTCATCACCAACTTCCACCTGCCACGCAGCACGCTGATGATGCTGGTCAGCGCCTTGGCCGGCCACACGCACGTGATGGCGCTGTACGCGCACGCGGTGGCGCGGCGCTACCGCTTCTTCAGCTATGGCGACGCCATGTGGCTGGTGCGGACGGCTCAGGAAAATTGAGTCGAATCATGATTGTTGCGCGCTTCCAGCAAGCGCAAGCAGCTATCATTTTGATATTACCTGGCGGCGGGTGACCGACGGCCTTGTTCCACCGGCCGGCTCTGGCGCGGGCGCCCCCTGTCGCGCCGACCGGGCCGCCCGCGTGGCCCGCGGCGATGCCGGATAATCCCGCCTTTGCCGCCAGACGTCCGCGATCGACGTCCCGCCCTGGCCGATCGGCCTTGTCAGAACCCTCCCCGCAGGCTCCCCAGATGTCCGCCACACCCTCCACCGCCGACCCGTTCACGCTCGAGCTGCAGCACATCCGCGGCCTGATCGAAGCCAACCAACTGCCGCAGGCCGCGCAGGCGCTCAACGCGGCGCAGAAGAAGGCCCCCAAGGACGCACGCCTGCCGCTGCTGGGCATGCGGATGGCGGAGCGCGTGGGCAACCTCGAAAACGCCACGCAGGCGGCACGCCGTGCGCTGGCGCTGGCGCCGGACTGGCAGGTGGCGCAGATCGAACTGGCCCTGCTGCTGGCGCGCCAGAAGCAGGGCGACGAGGCCATGCGGCTGGCCATGCAGGCGCTGGCCAACGCGCCGAGGGATGCCCAGGTGATGGTGGGGGCCATCAACGTGGCGCTGTTTTCCGAGCGCCACGACCAGACCTTGGCCTGGGCCGAGGAAGGCGTGCGGCGCTTCCCGGACAACGCCGGCATCCGGCTGTTCCTGGCGCGCTTTCTGGTGGCGCAGGATCGGCCGGCGGACGCCGTCGGCCATTATGAATTCATTCTCGAGCGGCTGCCCCACCACGAGGAGACCCTGCAAGGCTTGCTCAGCTGCGCCTTGAAGATGCGCGATCAGCCGCGGGCGCGGACGTACGCCGAGCGCCTGTTGGCGCTCAAACCCTTCGACGAGAACGCGCGCTACTGGCACGCCGTGGTGCACGACCAGACGCCCGCGACGCAGCCGGCACAAGTCGTGACGGGCATCTTCGACGCCTTCGCGCAAAACTTCGACGTCCACCTGGTGCGCGGCCTGCAATACCGCGTGCCCGAACGGGTGGCGCAGATCCTGCTGGCGTTGCACCCCGACCGCCGCTTCAACCTGCTCGACCTGGGCTGCGGCACCGGCCTGGTGGCGGTCTACCTGGGCCGCATCGAAGGGCACATCATCGGCGTCGATCTGTCTGAAAAAATGATCGAACAGGCGGCGCGCCACCAGCTCTACTCGCGCTTTCACCGCGTCAACGTGCTGGACGCCCTGCGCGAGACACCGGCCGACCACTATGAAGCCATCACCTGCACCGACGTGCTGGTCTACGTGGGCGAGCTGGCGCCGGTGATCCCGAACGCGCTGCGCATCCTGAAACCCGGCGGGCACTTCATCTTCTCCTGCGAGGCGGCCGGCGAAGACGAAGCCGATCTGGTGCTGCGCGAGGCCAGCAACCGCTACGCCCACAAGGCCTCCGCCGTCGAGCGCCAGTGCCGCGAAGCCGGCTTCGACGCGGTCACCATCGAACACCTGCCCACGCTGCGCATGGAAGGCGGCCAGCCCCTGCCGGGCTTCCTGGTGACCGCGCGCAAGCCGTTGGCGGCCTGACGGCGCGGCCATGCTGCGCTTCGAGCTGCTCGCCAGCGACCCGTCCAGCCATGCCCGACGCGGCCGCCTGACGCTGAACCACGGCGTCGTCGAGACGCCCATCTTCATGCCCGTGGGCACCTACGGCACGGTCAAGGGCGTGCTGCCGCGCAGCCTGCGCGAGATGGGCGCGCAGATCATCCTGGGCAACACCTTCCACCTGTGGATGCGCCCGGGGCTGGACGTGCTGCGCGCCTTCGGCGGCCTGCACGGCTTCGAGCAATGGCAGCAGCCCATCCTGACGGATTCGGGGGGCTTTCAGGTCTGGTCGCTGGGCGAGATGCGAAAGATCAGCGAGGAAGGCGTGAAGTTCGCCAGCCCGGTCAACGGCGACAAGCTGTTCCTGACGCCCGAAGTCAGCATGCAGATCCAGACCGTGCTGAACAGCGACATCGTCATGCAGTTCGACGAATGCACGCCCTACGAGACGCGCGGCCACGTGACGACGGAGGCCGAGGCGCGCGCCAGCATGGCGCTGAGCCTGCGCTGGGCGCGGCGCAGCCAGGCCGAATTCGCGCGGCTTGAAAACCCCAACGCCCTGTTCGGCATCGTGCAGGGCGGCATGTTCGAGCACCTGCGCGAAGAATCGCTGGCGCGGCTGGTCGAGCTGGACCTGCCCGGTTACGCCATCGGCGGCGTCAGCGTGGGCGAGCCCAAGGAAGACATGCTGCGCATCACCGCCCACACCCCGCACCGCCTGCCGGCGCATAAGCCGCGCTACCTGATGGGCGTGGGCACGCCGGAAGACCTGGTGTACGGCGTGCAGCATGGGGTCGACCTGTTCGACTGCGTGATGCCCACGCGCAACGCGCGCAACGGCCACCTGTTCACGCGCTTTGGCGACCTGAAGATCCGCAACGCCCGCCACAAGAGCGACCCGCGCCCGATCGACGAGACCTGCACCTGCCACGCCTGCGCCGGCGAGTCGGGCGTGGCCTGGCAGGACGGCGGGCGCGGCGGCTTTTCGCGCGCCTACCTGCACCACCTGGAGCGCTGCGGCGAGATGCTGGCGCCGATGCTGGCCAGCATTCACAACCTGCACTACTACCTGCAACTCATGCAAGAGGTGCGCGATGCGCTGGAGGCGGGCACCTTCAGCGCGTTTCGCCAGCGCTTTGCCGCCGACCGCGCGCGCGGAGTCTAGGAGCACGTGGGCGGCAGGCGGCCTGGCGACCACCGCTGGCATGGCGGGCCGGTATGCTGCCAACCTTCCCCATGACTTTCCATCCCTTGAGAGACGACGCATGAAAACCCGCATCACCGAACTCTTCGGCATCCAGCACCCCATCATCCAGGGCGGCATGCACTACGTCGGCTTTGCCGAACTGGCCGCCGCCGTGTCCAACGCCGGCGGCCTGGGCCTCATCACCGGCCTGACGCAAAAGACCCCCGAGCTGCTGGCGCGCGAGATCGCGCGTTGCCGCGCCATGACCGACAAGCCCTTCGGCGTCAACCTCACCTTTCTGCCCACCGTCAGCTCGCCCGACTACCCGGGCTACATCCGCGCCATCATCGAAGGCGGCGTCAAGGCCGTGGAGACCGCCGGCAACAACCCGCAGCAATGGCTGCCGCTGCTGAAAGAGCACGGCATCAAGGTGATCCACAAATGCACCTCGGTGCGCCACGCGCTGAAGGCCGAGGCGATCGGCTGCGACGCCGTCAGCGTGGACGGCTTCGAGTGCGGCGGCCACCCGGGCGAGGACGACGTGCCCAACTTCATCCTGCTGCCGCGCGCCGCCGAGACGCTGAAGATCCCCTTCGTCGCCTCCGGCGGCATGGCCGACGGGCGCAGCCTGGTGGCGGCCCTCGCCCTGGGTGCCGAGGGCATGAACATGGGCACGCGCTTCATCGCCACCCAGGAGGCGCCGGTGCACGAGCACGTCAAGCAGGCCATCGTGGCCGCCAGCGAACTGGACACGCGCCTGGTGATGCGCCCGCTGCGCAACACCGAGCGCGTGCTGAACAACGCGGCGGTGGAGCGCCTGCTGGCCAAGGAAAAGGAGCTGGGCGCCAACCTGAAGTTCGAGGACATCATCGAGCAGGTGGCCGGCGTCTATCCGCGCATCATGCAGAACGGCGACATGGACGCCGGCGCCTGGAGCTGCGGCATGGTGGCCGGCCTGATCCACGACGTGCCGACGGTGAAGGCGCTGATCGACCGCATCATGGCCGAGGCCGAGGCGCTGATCACGCAGCGGCTGGCCGGTCTGCTGCGCTGACCCAGCGCGCAACGGCTGCCGCCGGCAGGCCGGGATTTCGGCTTCAATCGATTCCTGTCGCGCCTGCAGCAAGCGCGAGCAGCTATTAAATAAATAGCGAACAGGGGCATCACACACACGGCGTGCCCTGCGCGGCCGAGCGCCCCGACGTGCCGCAGGCCGGGCAGAAGCGGGAAAACGTGCTCTTGCGCGCCTGGCAGTGGCCGCAGTAGTCGAACAGGCCGATGCCGCAGTGCGGGCAGAAGTCGGTCCGCCCGTCCTTCAGGTCCACCGCGCGCTCGCAGCCCGGGCACACGCCCTTGGCCAGGCGCGCCAGCGCGGTGTCGTAGCCCAGTTCGGCGCGGCGCTGCGCATCGGGCTGCGCCTCGGCGGCGTGCTGGCGCTCCAGGTAGCGCTGCAAGGCCACGATGGCCCAGCGCCCCACCAGCACGGTGGCGACGATGCCCACGATGTAGCGCACGTAGCCGCCGTAGCTGGGCAGGTAGGGCACCAACTCGACAAAGAAGGCGAACAGCGCGAACCCGATGAAGCCCCAGACGAAGGGCCACCAGGTGCTGCGCCGCTTCCTGGCGAACAGCCAGCCGGCCAGCAGCAGCAAGGGCAGCGTGAGCGCCAACCGGTAGCCGAACACCCGCAGCTCCTGCACCCGCACCGCCTGGGCGTGGGCGCCCTGAGCGTTGCGCTGCATGTCCGACAGCGTGCGGCGCGCCTGCTCGACCGACTGGCGCGCGTCCAGCAGCGTCTGCTGCTGGCGCTCGACTTCGGCGCGGGCGGCGCGCTCGCGCGCCTGCAGCTCGTCCAGCGCGCGGGTGCGGGCAATCACCTCGGGGTCCTGCTCGGCGCGCTCGGTGGCGCGGCGGGTGGCGATCCAGTTGGCGAAGCCCTGGCGCTGGGTGCCGACGTCGGCCTGCGCCACCTGCAGCTTCAGGCGCGCCTGCTCGAGCGCGTCGGAGCGGTCCTGCGCCTGGCGCTCGCCGGCCTGGATGGTGTCGCGCGCGGCCTGGGCCGCCGCGCGGTCCATGAAGTCGTCCAGCGCCAGCCGGTGCTCGACCCGTGGCAGATCGCCCACCACGGTGCTGCCCAAGCCAATCAGGAAACTGGCGAACACCAGGGCCACCAGCCACAGGCCGCGCTGAAACCACTTCTCCGACAGGCGCAGGGCTTTGCTCATGGGGATTCTGGATCAAATGGGGCTCTGGCGCCTACAGGGCAAGCGCCAACAGCTATGTAATATATAGCACCCTCAGAGCGCGAAAGCGTACTCGATGGTGATCGGCGCGTGGTCGCTGAACTTCTCGTCCTTGTAGACCGCCGCCGCGCGCGCCCGCGGCCCGATGGCCGGCGTCGCCAGGTGGTAGTCCAGCCGCCAGCCCACGTTCTTGGCGTAGGCCTGGCCGCGGTTGCTCCACCAGGTGTAGGACTCGCCGGTGGTGTCGGGGTGCAGGTGGCGGTAGACGTCCACCAGGCCCAGCTCGTCCAGCACCTGGGTCATCCAGGCGCGCTCCTCGGGCAGGAAGCCGCTGTTCTTCTGGTTGCTCTTCCAGTTCTTCAGGTCGATCTCCTGGTGCGCGATGTTGACGTCGCCGCACAGGATGAACTCGCGCTCGGCCGCCAGGCGCTGCAGCACCGGGTAGAACTCGGCCAGGAAGCGGAACTTGGCCTGCTGCCGCTCGGGCCCCGATGAACCGCTGGGAAAGTAGGCGCTGATGACCGAGAACTTGCGCCGCGGGGTGTCGAAGCGCGCCTCCAGAAAGCGGCCCTCGGCGTCGAACTCGTCCGAGCCGTAGCCGGCCAGCACCGCGCTCGGCTCATGGCGGGTGTAGACGCCCACGCCCGAGTAGCCCTTTTTCTCGGCCAGGTGAAAGTAGCCCCGCAGGCCCGCCAGCTGCTCGAAGCGGCCGGCCAGGTCGGGGTGCTGGGCCTTGATTTCCTGCACGCAAATACAATCCGGCGCGTGCGACTCCAGCCAGGCGGGCACGCCCTTGGTGACCGCGGAACGGATGCCATTGAGATTGAGGCTGGTGAGCTTGAACAAGGAATGGACCCCCATGAGCGACACATTGCCAAGCCCTGACGATCAGGGCCGGCTGGCGCAGGATTTCGTGCAGTTCGCCATCGAAAGCGGCGTGCTGCGCTTTGGCGAATTCAAGACCAAGGCCGGGCGCGTGTCGCCCTATTTCTTCAATGCCGGCCTGTTCGACGATGGCGCCAAGCTGGGCCGGCTGGCGCAATTCTATGCGCGCGCCCTGCTGGCCTCGGGCATCGAGTTCGACGTCCTCTTCGGCCCCGCCTACAAGGGCATCCCGCTGGGCGCGGCGGTGGCGGTCGAGCTGGCGCGGCTGGGCGTCAACAAGCCGTTCGCCTACAACCGCAAGGAGGCCAAGGACCACGGCGAAGGCGGCACGCTGGTGGGCGCGCCGCTCAAGGGGCGGGTGCTGATCGTCGACGACGTGATCTCGGCCGGCACGGCGGTGCGCGAATCGATCGCCCTCATCCAGGCCGCCGGCGCGACACCGCACGCCGTGGCCATCGCGCTCGACCGCCAGGAAATGGCGACTGAAAACGGCCAGGACGTGCCCTGGTCGGCCGTGCAGTACGTGCGCGACACGCTGGGCCTGAAGGTGTGCGCCATCGCCACCCTGTCACACTTGCTGCAACATTTGTCACATACTGAGCACTTCTCGGCCCATTTCGGCGCCGTGTCGGCTTATCGGGCACGATACGGCGTTGAGCAGACGACATGAACGCCTCGCCCTCGCACACCCGCCGCCCCGTCGCCCCGCGCGCGCCGGGGCGCTGGTGTGCGCTGGCGGCGTGCGCCCTGCTGTGGGGCACCACGGGCGCGCTGGCGCAGGGCAGCGGCACGCCGGCGCCCGGCGGCATCTACACCTGCATTGACGCCCACGGGCGGCGCCTGACCTCCGACCGCCCCATCCCGGCCTGCATCGACCGCGAACAACGCGAGCTCAACCGCGACGGCACCGTCCGCCGCATCATCCCGCCCACCCTCACCGCCACCGAGCGCGAGGCCCATGAGGCGCGCGAGCGCGAGGCGGCGCTCAAACGCCAGCGTGAGCGCGACATCCAGCGCCGCGACCAGGCGCTGATCACTCGCTACCCCGACAAGGCCGCGCACGACGCCGGTCGCGCCGAGGAGTTGGCGCAGACGCAGATCGTCATCCAGGCGGCCGAGCACCGCATCACCGAACTGGGCCACGAACGCAAGGCGCTGGACGACGAGATGGAGTTCTACGCCGGCAACCCGGCCAAGGCCCCGGCCAAGCTGCGTCGCGCGCTGACCGACAACGCCGAGGCGGTGGCCACCCAGCGCCGCGCCATCGCCGCGCAGCACGACGAGCAGCGCCGCATCCACGCCCGCTTCGACGCCGAGGCGCTGCGCCTGCAACCGCTGTGGGCGGCCCGGCCGGGCGACGCGCCCAGGCGCTGATTTCAACCCAAAACCGCCTCGGCGCCCGACCAGACTGCGCCAGCAGCTATCCTTACGATAGCTATTTCAGGCACCCAGACGCGCCCGCAGCAACTCGCTGGCCTGCTGCGGGTTGGCCTTGCCACGGCTGGCCTTCATCACCTGGCCGACCAGGGCGTTGAAGGCCTTGTCCTTGCCGGCCTTGAACTGCGCCACGTTGTCGGGGTTGGCGGCGATGACCTCGTCGACGATCTGCTCCAGCGCGCCGGTGTCATTCATCTGCTTGAGGCCCTTGGCCTCGATCACCGCGTCCACCCCGGCGCCTTCGCCCGTCCACAGCGCCTCGAACACCTGGCGTGCGGCGGCGTTGCTGATGGTGCCGTCGTGGATGCGGGCGATCAGCTGCGCCAGCTGCGCCGCCGACACCCGCGCCGCCTCGATGCCGATCTCCTGGGCATTCAGCCGGCGCGACAGCTCGCCCATGATCCAGTTGCTGGCCAGCTTGGGCTGGCCGCTGGCGGCGGCCGCCTGCTCGAAGTAGGCCGCCATGGCCGGTGTCTGCGTCAGCGTCACGGCGTCGTATTCGGGCAGCTGGTAGCCGGTCACGAAGCGCTCCGCCATCTGGCGCGGCAATTCGGGCATTTGCGCGCGTTCCTGCTCGATCCATTGCTCTGAAATACAGAGCGGCGGCAGGTCCGGGTCGGGGAAGTAGCGGTAGTCAGCCGAATCTTCCTTAGTGCGCATGGCGCGGGTTTCGCCGCTGTCGGGGTCGAACAGCACGGTGGCCTGCTGAATGGCGTGGCCGTCTTCCAGCTGCTCGATCTGCCAGCGGATCTCGTAGTCGATCGCCTGCTGCATGAACTTGAAGCTGTTCAGGTTCTTGATCTCGCGCCGCGTGCCCAGCGGCTGGCCGGGCTTGCGCACGCTGACGTTGGCGTCGCAGCGAAAGCTCCCTTCCTGCATGTTGCCGTCGCACACGCCGATCCAGGTGACGATCTTGTGCAGCTCCTTCGCGTAGGCCACGGCCTCGGCGCTGCTGCGCATGTCGGGCTCGGTGACGATCTCCAGCAGCGGCGTGCCGGCGCGGTTCAAATCGATCCCGCTCATGCCGTGGAAGTCCTCGTGCAGCGACTTGCCGGCGTCTTCTTCCAGGTGGGCGCGCACCAGGCGCACGGTCTTCTTCTCGTCGCCGACGAAGAACGACACCTCGCCGCCCTGCACCACCGGCTGCTCGAACTGGCTGATCTGGTAGCCCTTGGGCAGGTCGGGATAGAAGTAGTTCTTGCGGTCGAACACGCTGCGCGACGCGATGCGCGAGCCCAGCGCCAGGCCCAGGCGGATGGCGCAGCGCACGGCCTCGCGGTTCATCACCGGCAGCGTGCCGGGCAGCGCCAGGTCGACCGCGCTGGCCTGGGTGTTGGGCGCGGCGCCAAAGGCGGTGGCGGCGCGGCTGAACAGCTTGCTTTTGGTCTGCAACTGGGCGTGCGTCTCGAAGCCGATGACGACCTCGTAGCCCTGAATCAATGTGCTCATGGTGTGTGTGGCCCCTCGTCAGTACCCTTGGGGCTTGCGGGTGTGCCAGTCGCTGGCCTGCTGCAGGCGGTGCGCCACGTTCAGCAGGCGGCCTTCCCGCAGGTAGTTGCCGATCAGCTGCAAGCCGACCGGCAGCCCGCCGGCGCCAAAGCCGGCCGGCACGCTCATGGCCGGCAGGCCGGCCATCGAGGCGGTCAGCGTGTAGATGTCGGCCAGGTAGGCCGCCACCGGATCGGCGCTGTGCGTGCCCAGCGGCCAGGCCACGCCGGGCGACACCGGGCCGGCGATGACATCGCACTCGCCGAAGGCGCGCTGCAGGTCGTCGGCGATCATGCGGCGCAGCTTCTGCGCCTGCACGTAGTAGGCGTCGTAGTAGCCATGCGACAGCACGTAGGTGCCGATGACGATGCGGCGCTGCACTTCCTCGCCAAAGCCCTGGCTGCGGCTCTTCTTGTACATGTCCTCCAGATCGACGTGCTCGCGCGCTCGGTGGCCGTAGCGCACGCCGTCGAAGCGGCTCAGGTTGGTGCTGGCCTCGGCCGGGGTGAGGATGTAGTAGACCGGGATCGACAGCTCGGTGCGTGGCAGGCGGATGTCCACCAGCCGGGCGCCCAGCTTGCACAGCTCGGCCAGCGCGCCGTCCAGCGCCGCGCGCACGTCGGCCGCCAGGCCATCGCCGAAGAACTCCTGCGGGATGCCGATGCGCAGGCCGTCGATCGAGTCGTGCAGGCCGCGCGTGAAGTCCTCGGCCGGCAAATCGAGCGAGGTCGAGTCGCGATCGACATCGGCGCCGCTCATGGCCGAGAGCAGCAGCGCGCAGTCCTCGGCGCTGCGCGCCATCACGCCCGCCTGGTCGAAGCTGGAGGCAAAGGCAATCATGCCGTGGCGCGACACGCGCCCGTAGGTCGGCTTGATGCCCGTGAGGCCGCAGAAGCTGGCCGGCTGGCGGATCGAGCCGCCGGTGTCCGAGCCGGTGGCCGCCGGCGTCAGGCGCGCGGCCACGGCGGCGGCGCTGCCGCCCGAGGAGCCGCCCGGCACGCGCGATGGATCCCAGGGGTTCTTGACCGGTCCGAAGGCCGAGTTCTCGTTGGATGAGCCCATGGCGAACTCGTCGCAACTGAGCTTGCCCAGGCACACCATGCCGGCCTCGGCCAGCCTGGCCGTCACCGTGCTCTCGAACGGCGAGCGGTAGCCGGCCAGCATGCGCGAGCCGGCGGTGGTGGGAAAGTCGGTGGTGACGAACACGTCCTTGTGCGCCACCGGCACGCCCGTCAGCAGCGGCGCATCGCCGCTTGCCAGCCGGGCATCGGCGGCGCGCGCCTGCGCCAGCGTCACCGCCTCGTCCTGCGCCAGAAAGGCGCCCAGCCCGGCATGGGCCTGGCTGCGCGCCAGCAGGTGCCGCGCCAGCTCCAGCGCCGACACCTGCCGTCCACGCAGGCGGCTGGCCAGCTCGGCCACGGTGAGATCATGCAGCGCGCTCATTCGATCACCCTCGGCACCAGGAACAGGCCGTCCTCGACCGCCGGCGCGCCCTGCTGGTAGGCGGCGCGGCGGTCGGGCTCGCTCACCACGTCGTCGCGCAGACGCAGCTGCACGTCCTGGATGGCGGCCAGCGGGTGCGCCAGCGGCTGCACGCCGGTGGTGTCCTCGGCCTGTATCGCCTGGGCGATGGCAAAGAAATCGTTCAATTGCGTGAGCATGCGCTCACTTTGTTCGGTAGTCAGCTCAAGTCGCGCCAGGTGCGCGATATGGCTGATGTCGTCAGGTGTCAGGGCCATGAAAAAGGCACGGAATGTCGGGGATCGATGGGGTGTTGCGCCGCCGTCGCCGCAGGGACGCCGGGCGGCGATGCGTTATTATCCGACCTTTGGCGCAACGGCCCCGAATTGGCCGATATTGGCGCCAAATCACGCTCATTTCGCATTGAATCAACGGTTGCCGGCGTCTGGTGCTGGCCGGCAGCCCAGAAGGGTATTTCATGTTTGGAGCTCTCCGTCGGTACTTTTCCACCGACCTGGCCATCGACCTGGGCACCGCCAACACCCTGATTTACGTCCGCGACAAGGGCATCGTGCTCGACGAGCCCTCGGTGGTCGCCATCCGCCACGAAGGCGGCCCGCAGGGCAAGAAGACCATCCAGGCGGTGGGCAGCGAGGCCAAGGCCATGCTGGGCAAGGTGCCGGGCAACATCGAGGCCATCCGCCCCATGAAGGACGGCGTGATCGCCGACTTCACCGTCACCGAGCAGATGCTCAAGCAGTTCATCAAGATGGTGCACCCGCGCGGCCTGTTCAAGCCCAGCCCGCGCATCATCATCTGCGTGCCCTGCGGCTCCACGCAAGTGGAGCGCCGCGCCATCCGCGAATCCGCCCTGGGCGCCGGCGCCAGTGAGGTCTACCTGATCGAGGAGCCCATGGCCGCCGCCATCGGCGCCGGCCTGCCGGTGTCCGAGGCCAGCGGCTCGATGGTGGTGGACATCGGCGGCGGCACCACCGAAGTGGGCGTCATCAGCCTGGGCGGCATGGTCTACAAGGGCAGCGCGCGCGTGGGCGGCGACAAGTTCGACGACGCCATCATCAACTACATCCGCCGCAACTACGGCATGCTGATCGGCGACCCGACGGCCGAGGCGATCAAGAAGCAGATCGGCAGCGCCTTCCCCGGCAGCGAGGTGCGCGAGATGGAAGTGAAGGGGCGCAATCTGTCCGAAGGCGTGCCGCGCAGCTTCACCATCAGCAGCAACGAAATCCTCGAAGCGCTCACCGAGCCGCTCAACAACATCGTCTCCGAGGTCAAGAAGGCGCTGGAGGAAACCCCGCCCGAGCTGGGCGCCGACATCGCCGAGCGCGGCATGATGCTGACCGGCGGCGGCGCCCTGCTGCGCGACCTGGAGCGCCTGCTGGCCGAGGAAACCGGCCTGCCGGTGCTGGTGGCCGAGGAGCCCCTGACCTGCGTGGTGCGCGGCTGTGGCCTGGCGCTGGAGCGCATGGAGCGACTGGGCAGCATCTTCACGAGTGAATGACACCCACCCCTGAGGCGCTGGCGCGCCTTCCCCGCAAGGGGACGCGCTCAGTGGCCGGGGGGACCCCGGCCACGAGCGCCCGCGCACGGCCTGCTGCGCGGCCACTGAAACTCGCAACCCGATTCCCGCCGACTCTCCACGGGCCCGCGATCCAGCCCGTACACACCGCATCAAAATCGGCTTCAGTCCTTTACAGACGAGCGCGAAAAGCTATTACATTAATAGCACTCCGCTCATCCCAGGGGATCCCGGCCTGACGCGCCATGCCGCTGGACACGCTCGATCGCACGCCGCCCCCCTTCTTCAAGCAGGGGCCGTCGGCGCTGTCGCGGCTGGTGTTCTTCAGCGCGCTGGCACTGTTCCTAATGGTGGCCGACGCGCGCTTTCGCATCGTGCAGCCGCTGCGCGCGGCCATCGCCACCGTGCTGTACCCAGCCCAGTGGCTGGCGCTGCAACCAGTGCAGATGGCACAGACCCTGGGGGGCTACCTGACCGAACTCAAGACCGCGCACGCCACCGAGGAAGCGGCGCGGCTGAAGCTGGCCGAGCAGTCCCAGCGCGCCGGTCAGGTGGAGCAGCTGTTGCTGGAAAACGCCCGTCTGCGCGAGCTGCTGGAGCTGCGCCCGCGCGTGCAGGTGGCCAGCGTGGCGGCGCAGGTGCTGTACGACGCCACCGACCCGTACAGCCGGCGCGTGGTGATCGACAAGGGCCAGCTGCAGGGCATCCAGCCGGGCTCGCCGGTGATGGACGAGTCGGGCGTGCTGGGCCAGGTCACGCGCGTCTACCCCTTCGTGAGCGAAATCACCCTGCTGATCGACCGCGACCAGGTGATCCCGGTGATGAACGCCCGCACCGGCACGCGCAGCGTCGCCTACGGCGACCCGGCGCCCCACGGCGGCACGATGGAGCTGCGCTACATGTCGGTGAACGAGGACGTGAAAGAGGGCGATCTGCTGGTCACCAGCGGCGTTGATGGCGTCTATGCCCCGGGCCTGCCGGTGGCGCGGGTGGCCACGGTGGACCGGCGCAGCGACACCTCGTTCGCCCGCATCCGCTGCACGCCGCTGGCGCGGCTGCAGGGCGTGACGCACGTGATGGTGCTGGCGCCGCTGACGCCGCAGGTCACCGACGCGCCGCCGCCAGCGGCGACCGGGCGCGCGCCGGCGGCGGCGCCGGCCGCCGCGCCCGCCGCGTCGGCGCCGCCACCGGCCGCGCCGCGCCGGCGCGCCGCCCCAGGGGGCCGGCCATGATCATGCCGCGTGGCGAGCAGTTGCTGCTGCCGGCGCGCCCCGGCTTCATCTGGGGCAGCCTGCTGATGGCGCTGATGCTGAACCTGCTGCCGCTGGGTCGGGTACCGTGGATGCCCGACTTCCTGGCCGTGGTGCTGGTGTTCTGGAGCATCCACCAGCCGCGCCGCGTCGGGCTGGCGGTGGCCTTCGTGTTCGGTCTGGTGCTGGACGTGCACCAGGCCTCGCTGCTGGGCCAGCACGCGCTGGCCTACGCGGTGCTGATCTACTTCGCCATCATGGTGCACCGGCGCATCCTGTGGTTCTCGGTACCGGGCCAGGCGCTGCAGCTGATGCCGCTGTTCGCGGCCGCGCACGCCATCACCGTCGTGCTGCGGCTGATCGGCGGCGCCATATTTCCGGGCTGGCCGGTGGTGCTGGCGCCGGTGCTGGAGGCGCTGATGTGGCCCATCGTCGGCTGGCTGCTGCTGGCGCCGCAGCGCCGCGCGCCCAACCCCGACGCCAACCGCCCGCTGTAGGTCCGATCGTGGTCAAATCGCCCTCCAGCGCCCAGCAGAAGAGCGCAAGCAGCTATCATTTTAAAAGTGATTGCGGCGTGATGGCGCTCAACGCCTCGACGGCCCGGTGCGCGCCGCGTCCCGGCCCGCGCCGCCGCCACGCCGCCCGCGCCAGGCCATGACCGAGATCCGCAACGTCGAAGCCGAGCTGATGCGTTTTCGCATCCGGCTGGCGGTGGTCGGCCTGGCGGTGCTGCTGGCCTTCGGGCTGCTGGGCTGGCGGCTGTACCACCTGCAGGTGCTGCGCCACGACGAGCTGGCGCGCCAGGCCGAGTCCAACCGCACGGCCGTGATGCCGGTGGTGCCGCACCGCGGCGAGATCACCGACCGCAACGGCGTGGTGCTGGCCACCAACTACAAGGCCTACACGCTGGAGATCACGCCCTCGCGCACCGGCCGCGGCATCGACGACACCATCGACGCCATCGCCCAGGTGATCGAGGTCACGCCGCGCGACCGGCGCCGCTTCAAGCGCATGCGCGAGGATTCGCGCAGCTTCGAGTCGCTGCCCATCCGCACCCGCCTGAGCGACGAGGAAGTGGCGCGCTTTGCCGCCCAGCGCTACCGCTTCCCGGGGGTGGAGATCAAGGCGCGGCTGTTTCGCAACTACCCGCTGGGCGAGACCGGCGCGCACGTGGTGGGCTACATCGGCCGCATCAACCAGAAGGAAAAAGAGCGCATCGAGGATTCGGACGACGCCGCCAACTACCGCGGCACCGACTACATCGGCAAGCTGGGCGTCGAAGCCAGCTACGAAAAGACCCTGCACGGCGGCACCGGCTGGGAGCAGATGGAAACCTCGGCCGGCGGCCGCGCCGTGCGCCGCCTGGGCAGCCATCCGGCGACGCCGGGCGATGCCGTGCGGCTGTCGATCGACATCCACCTGCAGAAGCTGGTGGAGGACATGTACGGCGAGCGCCGCGGCGCGCTGGTGGCGATCGATCCGAGCAACGGCGAAGTGCTGGCGTTCGTCAGCAAACCCACGTTCGACCCCAACCTGTTCGTCGAAGGCATCGACCACGAGAGCTGGGACGAGCTCAACAACTCCATCGACAAGCCGCTGCTCAACCGCGCGCTGCGCGGCACCTATCCGCCGGGCTCCACCTACAAGCCCTTCATGGGCCTGGCCGCGCTGGAAACCGGCAAGCGCACGGCCGGCAGCATCACCATGGACGGCGGCTCCTGGACCTTCGGTGGCCACACCTTCCGCTCCGGTCACGCGCTGGGGCCGGTGGACCTGCATCGCAGCATCGTCAAGTCCAGCAACGTGTATTACTACCAGCTGGCCAACGACATGGGCGTCAACGCGATCCACGACTTCATGCGGCCGCTGGGCTTCGGCCAGGTCACCGGCCTGGACATCCCTGGCGAGACGCGCGGCGTGCTGCCCTCCACCGACTGGAAGCGCGCCACCTACAAGCGCCCCGAACAGCAGAAGTGGTACGCCGGCGAAACCATCTCCCTGGGCATCGGCCAAGGCTACAACAACTTCACCATGCTGCAGCTGGCCAGCGCCACCGCCACGCTGGCCGCCGGCGGGGTGCGTCACGTGCCACACCTGGTCAAGGCGCGGCAGGACGCGCTGAGCCTGCAACTGCACGAGCTGCCGCAGCCGCCCGGGCAGAACCTGGGCTACAAGCCCGAGCACGTGGCGCTGGTCAAGCGCGCCATGGTCGGCGTGACGCAGGAAGGCACCTCGCGCGGGGTGTTCGTCGGCGCGCCCTACCTGTCGGGCGGCAAGACCGGCACCGCGCAGGCCGTCACCATCGGCCAGAAAAGCCGCTACAACGCCACCAAGCTGGCCGAGCACCAGCGCGACCACTCGCTGTACATCGCCTTCGCGCCGGCCGACCAGCCGCGCATCGCCGTGGCCGCCATCGTCGAAAACGCCGGCTTCGGCGCCGCCCACGCGGCGCCGCTGGTGCGCCGGGTGATGGACTACTGGCTGGCCGGCGTCTACCCCAGCGAGGCCGACATCGCCGCGCTACAGCGCGGCCAGGCCAGCGCCCCCCTCGGCGCACCGCGCCGGGTGCAGGACGTGGTGCCCACCCCGGCGCCTACTGGCGCCCCCTGATTCAAACCTAGAAACGGCGGTTCGACGCGCCCGCCAGCGCCGTGACCGGCGTGCCAGGCAAAGGTGAGCGCTGCGGCTCCCAAGGCGCCTGCGCGGCTTGGGACGGCGCGTCAGGTTGACCACGGCTAACGAGTTGATAAAGACAATTGATTGTCTTTTTTAATTTGTTGTTTCTATGATTGCCTTGCGATCTGGCCGCGCCTTTTCAACCCTGACCAAAGGAATATCCCATGAGCAACGACAAGATCAAGTGCCCCGTCACCCACCTGACGACCGACTTCGGCGCCCCGGTGCCCAGCAACCGCGACAGCCTCACCGCCGGAGCGCGCGGCCCGCTGCTGGCGCAGGACGTCTGGCTCAATGAAAAGCTGGCCAACTTCGTGCGCGAGGTGATCCCTGAGCGGCGCATGCACGCCAAGGGTTCGGGCGCCTTCGGCACCTTCACGGTGACCCGCGACATCACGAAGTACACCCGCGCCGCCATCTTCAGCAAGGTGGGCAAGCAGACCGAGATGTTCGCCCGCTTCACCACCGTGGCCGGCGAGCGCGGTGCGGCCGACGCCGAGCGCGACATCCGCGGCTTTGCCCTCAAGTTCTATACCGAGGAGGGCAACTGGGACATGGTGGGCAACAACACACCCGTGTTCTTCATCCGCGATCCGCGCCAGTTCCCCGACCTGAACAAGGCCGTCAAGCGCGACCCGCGCACCAACATGCGCTCGGCCACCCACAACTGGGACTACTGGACGCTGCTGCCCGAAGCCCTGCACCAGATCACCATCGTCATGAGCGACCGCGGCATCCCTGCCAGCTACCGCCACATGCACGGCTTCGGCTCGCACAGCTACAGCTTCTGGAACGCCGCGGGCGAGCGCTTCTGGGTCAAGTTCCACTTCCGCACCCAGCAGGGCATCAAGAACCTGACGGACGCCGAGGCCGAGGCGCTGATCGGCAAGGATCGCGAAAGCCATCAGCGCGACCTGTACGAGGCCATTGAGCGCGGCGACTTCCCCAAGTGGACGATGTACGTGCAGGTCATGCCCGAGGCGGACGCCGAGAAGGTGCCCTACCACCCGTTCGACCTGACCAAGGTCTGGCCGCACGCCGACTACCCGCTGATCGAGGTCGGCGAGTTCGAGCTGAACCGCAACCCCGAGAACTTCTTCCTCGACGTCGAGCAATCGGCCTTCGCGCCCAGCAACCTGGTGCCCGGCATCGGCGTGAGCCCCGACAAGATGCTGCAGGCGCGCCTGATCAACTACGCCGACGCGCAGCGCTACCGCCTGGGCACCAACCACCAGCAAATCCCGGTGAACCGCGCGCGCTGCCCGGTGCACAGCAACCACCGCGATGGGGCGGGCCGCGTCGATGCCAACTACGGCAGTGCCCCGCACTACGAGCCCAACAGCTTCGGCCAGTGGCAGGCACAGCCCGAGTTTGCCGAGCCGCCGCTCCAGATCAACGGCGATGCGCGCCACTGGAGCTTTCACGAGGACGACGCCAACTACTTCGAGCAGCCGCGCAAGCTCTTCCAGCTGATGAGCGACGCGCAGAAGCAGGCGCTGTTCGGCAACACCGCCCGCGCCATGGGCGACGCACCCGAGTTCGTCAAATTCCGCCACATCCGCAACTGCCACGCCGCCGACCCGGCCTACGCCGCCGGCGTGGCCCAGGCGCTGGGATTGAACCTGGCGCAGGCGCTGGCGTCCAAGAAGGACGACCCGATGGCCGGCAACTCGCTGGTCGCGTTGCCGGCCTGACCAGGCCGCCAGGGCCCGGCGCGCAAGTGCCGGCCCTGCCCACGCGCCGGCGCCCCGCGCGCGCTTGCACCATCACCCACAGGAGAACCACCATGAACGCCCCCCGCATCAACATCGGCATCGGCGAGCAGGACCGCGCCGCCATCGCCCAGGGCCTGTCGCGCCTGCTGGCCGACACCTACACGCTGTACCTGACCACGCACAACTTCCACTGGAACGTCACCGGCCCCATGTTCAACACGCTGCACGCCATGTTCATGGCGCAGTACACCGAACTGTGGAACGCGGTCGACCCGATCGCCGAGCGCATCCGCTCGCTCGGCCATGTGGCACCCGGCTCCTACGGTGCCTTCGGCCAGCTGAGCTCGCTGCCCGACGCGCCCGAGCAACCGCCCCGCGCGCTGGAGATGGTGCGCATCCTGGTGCAGGGCCACGAAGCCGTGGCACGCACCGCACGCGCACTGTTCCCACAGGCCGACGCCGCCGGCGACGAGCCCACGGCCGATTTGCTGACCCAGCGCATGACGGTGCACGAGCAGACCGCCTGGATGCTGCGCTCCTTACTGGAGGAATAGGCTTCAGAGCCCGTCCAGCGTGCGCAAGCAGCTATTGATCAGATAGCAAGCAACAAAAAAGCCCTGGCACTGCCAAGGTTTTTTCGATGATCTGGCGCGGCTGGCGGGGATCGAACCCACGACCCTCGGCTTCGGAGGCCGATACTCTATCCACTGAGCTACAGCCGCGTGCAGTGCAAGCCGGGCATTATCGCCCATCGGCGACGGCGGGCGTCGCCGCCAGCGCCAGCTCCAGCCCGATGCCGCGCAGAAACGCCTGCACCGACACCGCGGCGGTGGCTTCCAGGTCGAACCCCTCGTCCAGCAGCCAGCTGTAGATCAGCCCGTGCACCATGGCGTAGAAGCCATGCGCCAGTTGCGCCGCCGGTGCCGGCAGCGCGCGCTGGCGCAGCGCGGCCGCGCGCTCGAACACCTGGCGCTCGCGCTCGGTGTTCAGGCGGTGCATCTGGATGTGGCGGTCGATCACCGGGCCCAGTTCCTCGGCGTGCTCGACCTTCTGCATGGCGATGCGCAGCACGCGCCGCGTCTGCTCGTCGTGCACGATCTGATGCAGCGCCTCGCGCAGATGCCGGCACAACCCCTGCAAGGGGTCGCCGCCGCGCTCCAGCAGGCCCTCCAGCTCGGCGCCCAGCGGCAGCGCGACGCGGTCCATCATGGCGTTGAAGAGCGCCGCCTTGTCCTTGAAGTGCCAGTACAGCGCGCCCCGCGTCACCCCGGCGGCCTGCGCGATGTCGGCCAGCGAGGTGCGCGACACGCCGCGCTGCTGGAACACGCGCTCGGCCGCGTCCAGCAGCGCGGAGCGGGTGGCGAGGGCATCCTCCTTGGTGCGTCGGGCCATGCAGAAAATCAGAAAAACGGGAAGAATCCGCTGTGGTCCACAGTGGACATGGCACCGATTCTACTGCATACATTCAAGTATGTATGTATAATTTGCACCATTGTCTGCCGTCCCGAACGCCCGCCTGCGCGGCGCCTTGGCGAAGTGTGCCGCGCGACCGCCCGGCTGCGATCGCCGCCGCCTGGCGCCGACGGCAAGGCCTACCGATTCCCCGTCGCAAAGAACAAGCTTCATGACCAAACACCAAGCCGCCCCCTCCGCGCTGGCGCGCCGTCTGGCGCCGCTGGGCCTCATTGCCTTGCTGGCGCTGGCCGCCTGTGGCGACAAGAAGCCGGGCGCCGGCGCGCCGGCCGGCCCCGGCGGGGGCATGCCGCCGCCGGAAGTGGCGGTGCTGGCGGTGCAGCCCGGCACCGTCCACCTGACCACCGAGCTGCCCGGACGGCTGGAGGCCTCGCGCGTGGCCCAGGTGCGCGCGCGCGTCACCGGCATCTTGCAAAAGCGCGTGTTCACCGAGGGCAGCGACGTCAAGGCCGGGCAGACCCTGTTCCGCATCGACGCCGCGCCCTACGAGGCCGCGCTGCAAAGCGCCCAGGCCCAGCTGGCGCAGGCGCAGGCGCAGCTGGCGCAGGCCGGTTCCACGGCCACGCGCTACAAGCCGCTGGTGGCCGCCAACGCGGTGAGCCAGCAGGAGTACGACGCCGCCGTGGCCGCCGAAAAAGCGGCGCAGGCGCAGGTGGCCGCCGGCAAGGCGGCGGTGCGCACGGCCGGCATCAACCTGGGTTATGCCACGGTGACGGCGCCGATCAGCGGGCGCATCGGCCGCGCGCTGGTGACCGAGGGCGCGCTGGTCAACCAGCAGCAGGACGGCGGCACCGCGCTGGCCGTGGTGCAGCAGATCGATCCGCTCTACATCAACATCACGCAGTCGGCCAACCAGGTGCTGCAGCTGCGCGAGGCGCTGGCCGCCGGGCGGCTGACGCGCGCCAGCGGCGCCGAGGCGGCCAAGGTGCAGGTGCTGCTGGACAACGGCCAGCCGTTCGGCCAGAGCGCTCGCCTGCTGTTCACCGACCTGAGCGTCGACCCCGCCACCGGCGAGGTCAGCCTGCGCGCCGAGCTGCCCAACCCGGGCGGCCGGCTGCTGCCGGGCATGTACGTGCGCGTGCGCGTCGAGCAGGCGCAGGTGGAGCACGCCATCCTGCTGCCGCAGCAGGCGGTCACGCGCGGCACGCGCGGCGACTCGGTGATGGTGGTGGCCGCCGACGGCAGCGTGGCGCCACGCCCGGTGACCGTGCGCGGCGCGCAGGGCCAGGACTGGATCGTCACCGACGGCCTGCAGCCGGGCGAGCAGGTGATGGTGGAAGGCGCCATGAAGCTGATGCTGGGCGCCAAGGTGGTCAAACCCGTGCCGTGGCAGCCAAAATCGGCTGTAGCGCCCGCTGGGCAAGCGCCAGCAGCTCCCAAATCAGGAGCATCCGCGAGTCCCGCCAGCGCCCCGGCCAGCGCCGCGTCGAACTGAGGATCGACCGGCATGGCACGCTTTTTCATCGACCGACCCATCTTCGCGTGGGTGATTGCCCTGTTCCTGATGGTGATCGGCGCCACCGCCATCACCCAGCTGCCGATCGCGCAGTACCCGCCGGTGGCGCCGCCCACCATCGTGATCAGCGCCGCCTACCCCGGCGCGTCGGCGCAGACGCTGGAAGACTCGGTGCTGGCCGTGATCGAGCGCGAGATGAACGGCGCGCCCGGCCTGGCCTACATGGAATCGGTGGCGCAGGCCGACGGCACCGGCCAGATCACCATCAGCTTCGAGCCCGGCACCAACGCCGACCTGGCGCAGGTGGAGGTGCAAAACCGCCTGTCGCGCGCCACGCCGCGCCTGCCCGCGGTGGTCAACCAGCAGGGCGTGCGGGTGGAGAAATCGCGCTCCAACTTCCTGATGTTCGTGATGCTGTCGTCGACCAACCCGGACGTCGACGTCACCGGCCTGTCGGACTACGCGGCGCGCAACGTGCAGCCCGAGCTGCAGCGCATTGCCGGCATCGGCCAGGTGCAGCTGTTCGGCTCGGAGCGCGCCATGCGCATCTGGATCGAGCCCAGCAAGCTGCAAAGCTACAAGCTGGCGCCGTCGGACATCGCCAGCGCCATCCAGGCGCAGAACGCGCAGGTGTCGGCCGGGGCCATCGGCAACCAGCCGCTGGTGGCGGGCCAGACCATGACCGCCACCGTGGTGGTGCCGGGCCAGCTGTCCACGCCCGAGCAGTTCGGCGCCATCGTGCTGCGCGCCAACCCCGACGGCTCCACCGTGCGCCTGAAGGACGTGGCGCGCATCGAGCTGGGCGCGCAAAGCTACGCCAGCGCGGCGCGCCTGAACGGCGAGCCCGGCGCCGGCATGGGTATCCAGCTGTCGCCCACCGGCAACGCCCTGGCCGCCGCCGAGGCGGTGCGCGCGCGCATGACGCAGCTGCAGGCCTTCTTCCCGCCAGGGGTCACCTGGACCGTGCCCTACGACGCCTCCAACTTCATCAAGATCTCGATCCGCAAGGTGGTCGAGACGCTGCTGGAGGCGGTGGCGCTGGTGTTCCTGGTGATGTTCCTGTTCCTGCAGAACTGGCGCTACACCATCATCCCCACCATCGTGGTGCCGGTGGCGCTGCTGGGCACCTTCGGCGCGCTGCTGGCGTTCGGCATGTCGATCAACGTGCTGACCATGTTCGGCATGGTGCTGGTGATCGGCATCGTGGTGGACGACGCCATCGTGGTGGTCGAGAACGTCGAGCGCATCATGAGCGAGGAAGGCCTGCCGCCGCTGGCGGCCACGCGCAAGGCCATGAGCCAGATCTCCGGCGCCATCATCGGCGTGACGGCGGTGCTGATCGCGGTGTTCGTGCCGCTGGCCTTCTTCAAGGGCTCCACCGGCAACATCTACCGCCAGTTCGCGGCGGTGATGGCGGTGTCGATCTTCTTCTCGGCCTTCATGGCGCTGTCGCTCACGCCGGCGCTGTGCGGCACCTTGCTCAAACCCGTGGCGGCCGGCCACCATCACGCCAGGGGCGGCTTCTTCGGCTGGTTCAATCGCGGCTTCTCGCGCACCACCCGGGGCTATGAGGGCGTCGTCGCGCGCCTGCTGCGCCGCAGCGGCCGGCTGATGCTGATCTACCTGCTGCTGGCCGCGGTGGTCGGCTGGATGTACCTGCGCCTGCCCACCGCCTTCCTGCCGCAGGAAGACCAGGGCAACATTCTGGTCAACATACAGCTGCCGCCCGGCGCCACCACCGAGCGCACGCAGGCCGTGGTCGAACAGATCGAGGGCTACCTGCTCAAGCAACCCGAAGTGCAGAGCATGGTGGCGGTGATGGGCTTTTCCTTCTCTGGCCAGGGGCAGAACGCGGGCATCTCCTTCGTCACGCTCAAGCCCTGGGACGAGCGCCCGGGCGCCCAGCACTCGGCCGACGCCGTGGCCGGACGGGCCATGGGGGCGCTGTCGCGCGTCAAGGACGCCTTCATCTTCCCGCTCAACCCGCCGCCCATTCCCGAGCTGGGCGTCAGCGCCGGCTTCAGCTTCCGGCTGCAGGACCGCGGCGGGCGCGGCCACGACGCGCTGCTGGCCGCGCGCAACCAGATGCTGGGCATGGCCATGCAGAGCAAGGTGCTGGCCGGCGTGCGCCCCAGCGGCCTGGAAGACGCGCCCCAGCTGCAGGTCGACATCGACCGCGACAAGGCCGCCGCGCAGGGCGTGAGCTTTGGCGCCATCAACAACGTCATCTCGGCCTCGCTGGGCTCGGCCTACATCAATGACTTTCCCAACGCCGGTCGCCTGCAGCGCGTGGTGGTGCAGGCCGACGGGCCGGCACGCATGACGCCCGACGACGTGCTGCGGCTGACGGTGCCCAACGGCAAGGGGCAACCGGTGCCGCTGTCGGCGATCGCCAGCACGCGCTGGATCACCGGCGCCATGCAGACGGTGCGCTACAACGGCTACCCGGCCATGCGCATCGACGGCGGCGCGGCGCCGGGCTTCAGCTCGGGCGAGGCCATGGCCGAGATGGAGCAGCTGGCCAGCCGGCTGCCCGAAGGCTTCGGCTTCGAGTGGACCGGCCAGTCGCGCGAGGAAAAGCTGGCCGGCAACCAGGCGCTGGTGCTGTACGGCTTCGCCATCCTGGCGGTGGTGCTGGCGCTGGCGGCGCTGTACGAGAGCTGGTCGATCCCGCTGGCGGTGATCCTGGTGGTGCCGCTGGGCGTGCTGGGCGTGCTGCTGGCCGTCACCGGGCGCGGCCTGCTGAACGACGTGTACTTCCAGGTCGGCCTGATCACCATCATCGGCCTGTCGGCCAAGAACGCCATCCTGATCATCGAGTTCGCCAAGGACCTGCAGGCGCAAGGCAAGAGCGCGCTGGAGTCGGCGCTGGCCGCCGCCCACCTGCGTTTCCGGCCCATCGTCATGACCTCGCTGGCGTTCACCCTGGGCGTGCTGCCGCTGGCCATCGCCACCGGCGCCAGCTCGGCCAGCCAGCGCGCCATCGGCACCGGCGTGATGGGCGGCATCCTGGTGGGCACCACGCTGGCGGTGTTCTTCGTGCCGATCTTCTTCGTCGTGGTGCGTACCCTGTTCAAGCCCAACCAGCGCGAGCTGGAGCGCTCGCAGCAGCACGCCGAGCACGCCGGCATCACCGCCGCGTCGGCCGACGCCTACGTCGCCGCCGCCGAGCACGGCATGAGCGAGGCCGAGCGCCAGGCGCTGCACGAAGGCGCCCAGCCACCGGTCAACAAGGATCCGTCATGAGTCACGCACGTCATCGTCCCCTGCGCACCCCGGCGGCGCTGGCCGGCCTGCTGGCCGCCGGCCTGCTGGCGGGCTGCTCGCTGGTGCCGCCCTACGAACGCCCGGCCGCGCCAGTCAGCACCGACTGGCCGGTGGCCACCGACAGCACCGCCAGCGATGCGCCGGCCGCCGCCGACCTGCCCTGGCAGCAATTCGTGCGCGACGACAGCCTGCGCACCCTGATCGAGCTGGCGCTGGCCGGCAACCGCGACCTGCGCGTGGCGGTGCAGAACATCGAGCAGGCGCGTGCCCAGTACCAGATCCGCCGCGCCGACCAGTTCCCCACCCTCGGCGCCAGCGCCAGCGGCACGCGCTCGGCCCCCAACCCCATGCAGGCGCTGGGCGGACCCAGCGTCAGCAGCAACTACAGCGTCGGCCTGGGCGTGTCGGCCTGGGAGCTGGACTTCTTCGGCCGCGTCGCCGCGCTCAAGGACGCCGCGCTGGCCAGCTACCTGGCCACCGAGGAGGCGCGCAAGTCGGCGCAGATCAGCCTGATCGCCAGCGTCGCCAGCACCTGGCTGCAGCTGAAGACCGACACCGAGCTGCTGGCCCTGGCCGAGCGCACCCTGGGCTCGCGCGAGCAGTCGCTGGGCCTGATCCGGCTGCGCTTTGACCACGGCGCCTCGTCGGCCCTGGATCTGCGGCAGGCCGAATCGCTGGCCGCCAGCGCACGGGCCACGCGCGCCCAGCAGCAGCGACTGCGCGCGCAGGACATCAACCTGCTGACGCTGCTGGTCGGCCAGCCGATCGCGCCGCGGCTGATTCCCGCCCTGCCCGCCGTCGAAGCGCCCCCGGCGCCCAGCGCGCTGTCGCAGCCCGCCGCCGTCGTCGCGCCGGTGGCCGAGCTGCCGGCCTTCGCGCCGGTGCCGGCCGGCCTGCCGTCCGAGCTGCTGCTGCGCCGGCCCGACATCCGCGCCGCCGAGCAGCAGCTGATCGCCGCCAACGCCAGCATCGGCGCGGCGCGCGCCAACTTCTTTCCGCGCATCACGCTCACCGGCAGCCTGGGCCGCGTCAGCGCCGACCTGGACGGCCTGTTCGGCTCCGGCGGCCACAAGGCCTGGTCGTTCGGCCCCAGCATCACGCTGCCGATCTTCGACATGGGGCGCAACCAGGCGGGCCTGGAGGCCGCGCAGGCGGCACGCGAGATCGCCGTGGCGCAATACGAGAAAGCCATCCAGAGCGCCTTCCGCGAAGCCGCCGACGCCCTGGCCGGACGCGCCACGCTGGCCGACCAGCTGGCGGCGCTGCAGGCGCAGGCCGAAGCCGAGCGCGAGCGCTTCCGGCTGGCCGACCTGCGCTACCGCAACGGCGTCGCCAGCTCGCTCGACCTGCTGGACGCACAGCGCTCGCTGTTCGCCATCGAGCAGGCGCTGGCGCAGGCGCGGCTGGCGCAGCGCGCCAACGAGGTGCAGCTGTACAAGGCGCTGGGCGGCGGCTGGCGCGAGCCGGCGGCGGGCGGCGGCTGAGCGGCCCCACACGCTGTCCCTATAATTGATTTTTGTCACGCGCGCGGCCCGGCACCGGCCCGATTGCCGCCGCGCCTGAGCCAGATCAAAGAGACAACCACGCCAAGACCCCCGAGGAAGCCATGAGCGACAACACGCACGACGAAGGCCACAGCAGCCCCATCAAGACGCCCAAGCAACTGTTCTGGGTCAGCATGGCGGCCTTCGTGCTGCCGGTGTTCATCATCATCGGGCTGGTGGCCTACGTCACCTCGGGCAACAAGACCGCGCCCGGCGCGTCCGACATGGAGCGCGCCATCGCCCTGCGCCTGCAGAAGGTCGGCACGGTCGAGATCCGCGATGCCAACCGGCCGCTGGCCAGCGGCGAAGAGGTCTACAAGACCCAGTGCGCGGCCTGCCACGCCACCGGCGTGTCGGGCGCGCCCAAGTTCCAGAACGCCGGCGACTGGGGCCCGCGCCTGGGCCAGGGCTATGCGGCGCTGCTGAATTCCTCGCTCAAGGGCAAGGGCGCCATGGCGCCGCAGGGCGGTGGCAACTTCAGCGACCTGGAGATCGGCCGCGCCGTGGTCTACATGGCCAACGCCGCCGGTGGCAAACTGGCCGAGCCCGCGGCGCCCGCCGGCGCCGCCACCGAAGCCGCGCCGGCCGCCGCCCCGGCGCCTGCTGCCGCGCCGGCAGCGCCGGCAGCGCCTGCCGCCACCGCCAGCCCGGCCGCAGCCGCTCCCGCGCCGGCCGCCACCAGCACTGCCGCCGCCGACCCGGCGGTCGGCAAGTCGGTGTACGACAAGGCCTGCGTCACCTGCCACGCCGCCGGCGTGGCCGGCGCGCCCAAGCTGGGCGACAAGGCCGCCTGGGACCCGCGCATCGCCCAAGGCATGGACACCATGATGAAGATCGCCATCAACGGCAAGGGCGCCATGCCGCCGCGCGGCGCCTCCACCGCCAGCGACGACGAGCTGCGCGCCGCCGTGCAGTACATGGTGGATGCCGCCAAGTAAGCCAAATCGCGCTTACCGACCCGGAAAAGCCGCTGGATCAGCGGCTTTTTTTGTGGGTCAAATTGAGCTGCCCGGCCCGTCTATCGTGCGCCAGCAGCTATCGATTCAGAAGCAATCGACGATGTGATTCAGGCCGTGGCCGGGTGCGCCTGCGGACTCAGCAGGTAGCCTTCGCGCCGCGGCAAGTCGGCGCCGCGTACCGGCTCGGGCGCCCAGTCACCGGCTTCGACGGCGTCGGCCACCGCGACCATGTCCAGCGTGTGCACGATGCCGAAACCCAGGTCGGTGCGCAGAAACACGCGCCCCTGTTCGTCCACGAACACGGCCTGCACCCTGGCCGGACGGCCATCGTGCGCCGACACGGCGCGGTCCGGCGCCACGCGCCACACCCAGGGCGCGGCCTCCAGCTCGACGAACACACGCTGCGGCCCGTTCTGGAAGAACCAGCGCCCCGCCTCGTCGGCGGCGTAGTTGCGCTGGATGAACTCGATCAGGCGCTGGTGCAGCAGCCGCGTGCCGCGCGCGCCGGCCACGCCACTGGCAAAGCCGCCCAGCGCCTGCGCCTGGGCGTCGCGCAGATACCAGTTGCCGCGCGCGTCCAGCCCCAGCCAACCGTGGCAGTGCGGCACGTTCGGCCACTTGACCATGGCCTGGCGCACGATGTCATCCATGCGGGCATCTTATGCCGACCGCCGCGTGCCGCGCCGGGCCGGCAACAGTCGCGGCGACCGACCCGCGTTGACGAACTTTCATTTTGATAGCTGCTGGCGCAGGTCCATGGCGCGCCAAGGCCTGGTTCGAGGAGTGTGGGCGGCAGAAGGCGTCGATAGCGAAAATGGGCCCCAGCGAGGACAGTTCTTGCCGGATTCGCAGGCCCATAGCCACGCCATGGGTCAAGAAGCCGGTGAAAAATGGACCGCTGCGGCCCATTTGCAGCCGACGCCTTCTGCCGCCCACGCTCCTAGTCTCTACTCGCGAATGATGGTGAGGTACTCGATCAGTGCCGCGTCGCGACACACCCCATGAAAAAATGAACAGCCATACGCAGAGGACGCGAAGAAAGCCGATGGGTCCTCCTGCTTTCTGCGTCCTCTGCGAAATCTCTGCGTCCTCTGCGTTCGGATGTTGGCGGTTTCCAATAAGCGGCCATTCGAAGCCTTGTCTCGCAGGCCATCACCCTCATTCGCGAGAAGAGCCTGGTTGGATTCGCAACGCACCCTGCGGCGGCGCCGGGCTGGGTCAATGCAGCAGCGGCGCCGGCTCCGACACCTCGGCCACTTCGCTGCGCCCCGGGCTGGCGTGGTGCAGCACCATGCGCCAGCCCTGCGTGGTCTTCAGGTAGACGTTGGTGGCCACCACCCAGGCGCGCCGCGTGCCCTCGGCGGTGTGCTGATCGACGCGCTCCAGCACGTTGTGGACGGCCGCGCCCATGGCCTCGACGCGGCGCAGCCGCTCGGGCGTGGCGCGGATGCTGCCCTGGCTGAACATCGCCTCGAAAGCCTGGCGGATCGCCGCCGCGCCCACCAGGCGCGGGCCGCCCGGGTGCACGCAGACGATGTCCTCCTCGTCGGCCCAGCAGGCCATCAGCTGCTCCAGGTCGCCGTGGTGCAGCGCTTCGTAGAAGGCGACTTCGACTTCGTCGGCGGAACCGCCGAACTGGGCGGCGCGGTAGCGGGTTCGGTGCATGGCGCGGCGTCGTGTGATGCGGAAATGAAACCGATGTGCGGATTGTGCCGCGCCTGGCGCGCCGCCTTGCGTCGCCGGCACCCAACCCCATTTATGCTTGCGGGTTCCGCGCGTCCGGCGCGCCCACCAAAAAAGGAAACATGCACATGACTCGCTGGTTCATCAAGATGGCTGCCGTGCTGGCGGCGGCGCTGTCGCTCGGCGGCTGCGGCTACAACGACTTCCAGCGCCTGGACGAGTCCACCAAGTCGGCCTGGAGCGAGGTGGTCAACCAGTACCAGCGCCGCGCCGACCTGATCGACAACCTGGTGGCCACCGTCAAGGGCGAGGCCAACTTCGAGCAGGAGACGCTGACCAAGGTGATCGAGGCGCGCGCCAAGGCCACCAGCATCCAGGTCACACCCGAGACGCTGACCAACCCCGACGCCTTCAAGCAGTTCCAGGCCGCCCAGGGCGAGCTGTCCAGCGCGCTGAGCCGCCTGATGGTGAGCGTCGAGCGCTACCCCGACCTGAAGGCCAACAAGGCCTTTGCCGAACTGCGCGTGGCGCTGGAAGGCACGGAAAACCGCATCGCCGTGGCGCGCAATCGCTACATCCAGGCAGTGCAGGAATACAACGTGCTGGCGCGCAGCTTCCCGACCAACCTGACCGCCATGGTGTTCGGCTACAAGCCGAAGGAAAACTTCAGCGTCGCCAACGAGGCCGCCATCTCCACCGCGCCGCGCGTGGACTTCGGCGGCACGCCGGCGGCGCCGGCCGCTTCGCGCTGACGCGGCCCATCGACGCCCACCGCGCTTGGCATCAAAAATGCATTTGACGCCCGTCCTGCGAGCGCTGGCAGCTATCTTGTTGATAGTTTTCAGCGCGCTGTCGGCGACGGCGCAGCCGCTGCAGCCGGTGCCGGCGCTGACCGGCCACGTGGTCGACACCACGGGCACGCTGGAGCCGGCGCGCCAGGCGGCCCTGGAAGCCAAGCTGGCGGCACTGGAGCAGGACAAGGGCGCGCAGGTGGTGCTGCTGCTGGTGTCCAGCACCGCGCCCGAGGACATCGCCGCCTACGCCAACCGCGTCGGCAACACGTGGAAGATCGGGCGCCGCGACGTCGGCGACGGCCTGATCGTGCTGGTGGCGGTGCAGGACCGGCGCATGCGCATCGAAGTCGCCAAGACGCTGGAAGGGGCCGTGCCCGACATCGCCGCCAAGCAGATCATCGACGAGGCCATGGCGCCGCGCTTTCGTCAGGGCGACTACGCCGGCGGGCTGGACGCGGCCATCGACCAGCTGGGCGCGCGCATCCGTGGCGAGCCGCTGCCGCCGGTGCGGCCGGCCGACGCCGGGTGGACCGGCGGTGAACCCGGCTTCAGCCTGTTCGAGCTGCTGATCCTGCTGTTCGTCTTCGTGCCCGTGATCGGCGCCATCGCCCGCGCCATCCTGGGCCGCAAGCTGGGCGCGCTGGCCACCGGCGCCGGTGTCGGCTGGCTGGCCTTCGCCGTCACGGCCAGCCTGCTGCTGGGCCTGCTGGCCGGGGCGATCGCGCTGTTCGTCGTGCTGCTCGGAGGGCTGGCGCGCGCCCTGCCCTCGTCGCGCTCGCGCGGTGGCGGGCCGTGGCTGCCGCCTTCCGGCGGCGGACTGGGCGGTGGCGTCGGGGGCGGCTTCGGTGGCGGTGGGGGTGGCTTCAGCTCCGGCGGCGGCGGTGACTTTGGCGGCGGCGGCGCCAGCGGAGGATGGTGAGCGTGTTTCGAACCCTGAGGCGCCTGCTGCGCCACACCTGGCTGGACCACACCGATGCGGCGCGCGCCGTCCCGCCGGCGCTGGCCGAGCGCCTGCGCCACGACGTCGCCGCCAGCGAGCAGCGGCATACCGGCGAGGTGCGCATCTGCGTCGAAGGCAGCCTGCCGGTGAGCTACCTGTGGCGCCATCTGCGCCAGCGCGTGCCGCTGCCCGAGCTGGTGCGCCAGCGCGCGCTGATGATGTTCGCCAAGCTGCGCGTGTGGGACACCGAGCACAACAACGGCGTGCTGATCTACGTGCTGCTGGCCGAGCGGGCCATCGAGCTGGTGGCCGACCGCGGCGTGGCGCGCTTCGTCGATGCCGCGGTCTGGCGCGACACCGTCGCGCGCCTGGGGGTGGCGCTGCGCGAAGACCGCTTCGAAGATGGCCTGACGCAGGCACTGCAAGAGGTGTCGGCCGTGCTGGTGGCGCACTTTCCGGCATCGGGCGAGGCCCCCGGCGAGGCCGTCAACCAGTTGCCCGACGAACCCGTGCTGCGCTGACGGCGCCGGCACGGCGCCGCCCTGGGTGGGTTGCTCAGCCCGGGCCAGCCGCTGCCGAACGCGCCGGCGGTGGTGGCGGCGCCTGATCGAGCAGACGCTTGTTCACCGCATGCACGGCGTCCAGTTCCTGCTGCAGCGCCTTGCTGACCCGCGCCAGCGTCATCAGCTTGCGGTTGGTCTCGCGCAAATGGTCGGCGATGCGCTTGGCAATCGCCAGCATCAGGCGCGCCGCCACGGCCGGGCGGTCCTCCATCATCTGCAACAGGGCGTCGCGCGTGAGCACGCCCAGCATCAGGTCGGTGGTAGCGGTGCAGGTGGCCGAGCGCGCCCCGCCGTCGACGATGCCCATCTCACCGATCAGGCTGCCCGGGCCGAGCACCGAGACCACCATGCTCTCGTGCATGGCGCCCGGCGCGTTTTCCACCGTGACTTCGCCGTCAAGCACCAGGGCCATGAAATCGTTGCGCCGGGCATCGCCCGCGCGGATCACGACCCGGCCAGCGCTGACGCGCTGCGGCTGCATGTAGCCGACCACCTGGCGCGCGTCGGCGGCGCTGAGCTCGACCAAAGCACCGTCCGTGACGAGCAAGGCGGCGGCCTTGAGCTGGGCACCCTGGCCTGCATGGACCTTGTCAGAGGACATCGCTTGATTGTAGAAGGACGCACCGTGCGCGCCCGCGATCGGCCATCAAAAAAGCCCGCTGCGAAGCGGGCTTGTGTACAAATCGCGGTTGGCGCCGAGGCGACCGGGCACCCTCAGCGCTTTTGCCGGTACTTGCGCAGCGCCGCGATCTGGGCCGCCAGCACCGCCAGCTCGGACGTGGCGCGCGCCATGTCGATCTCGCTCTTGGCGTTCTTCAGCGCTTCCTCGGCCTGCTTGCGCGCATCGCTGGCCTTGGCTTCGTCCAGATCCTTGCCGCGGATGGCGGTGTCCGACAGCACCGTGATGACGTCGGGCTGCACCTCCAGAATGCCACCGGCAACGAAGACGAACTCCTCGCCGCCACCGGGCAGCTGGATACGCACCGACCCCGGCTTGATGCGCGTGATCAGTGGCGTGTGGCGCGGGTAGATGCCCAGTTCGCCGGCTTCGCCGGGCAGCGCCACGAACGTGGCCTCGCCCGAGAAGATCGACTCCTCGGCGCTCACCACGTCCACGTGAATGGTATTGGCCATGCTTTCTCCTGGTTGGGCGTTGCGCGTGAAACGGTGGTGGCGAGAATTTCAGTCCACCCCGCTCAGCGCGGAACGCCGGACGCCGAACCCGAAGTTCAGACTTTCTTGGCCTTCTCGATCGCCTCGTCGATGGTGCCGACCATGTAGAAGGCCTGCTCGGGCATGTGGTCGCACTCGCCGCCCACGATCATCTTGAAACCATGGATGGTGTCCTTCAGCGACACATACTTGCCGGGCGAGCCGGTGAACACCTCGGCCACGTGGAACGGCTGCGACAGGAAGCGCTGGATCTTGCGCGCGCGTGCGACGGCCAGCTTGTCCTCGGGCGACAGTTCGTCCATGCCCAGAATGGCAATGATGTCGCGCAGTTCCTTGTAGCGCTGCAGCGTGCCCTGCACCTGGCGGGCGACGTTGTAGTGCTCCTCGCCGACCACCAGCGGGTCGAGCTGGCGGCTGGTGGAGTCCAGCGGATCGACGGCGGGGTAGATGCCCAGCGCCGCGATGTCACGCGACAACACCACGGTGGAGTCCAAGTGGGCGAAGGTGGTGGCAGGCGACGGGTCGGTCAAGTCATCGGCAGGCACGTACACGGCCTGGATCGAGGTGATCGAGCCCACCTTGGTCGACGTAATACGCTCTTGCAGGCGGCCCATTTCCTCGGCCAGCGTCGGCTGGTAGCCCACGGCGGAAGGCATACGGCCCAGCAGAGCGGACACTTCGGTACCGGCCAGCGTGTAGCGGTAGATGTTGTCCACGAAGAACAGCACGTCACGGCCTTCGTCGCGGAACGACTCGGCGATGGTCAGGCCGGTCAGGGCCACGCGCAGACGGTTGCCCGGGGGCTCGTTCATCTGGCCGTAGACCATGGCCACCTTGGATTCAGCCAGGTTCTCCTGCACCACGACCTTGGAGTCGCTCATCTCGTGGTAGAAGTCGTTGCCCTCGCGGGTACGCTCGCCCACGCCGGCAAACACCGACAGACCCGAGTGCGCCTTGGCGATGTTGTTGATCAGCTCCATCATGTTCACGGTCTTGCCCACGCCGGCGCCACCGAACAGACCCACCTTGCCGCCCTTGGCGAACGGGCAGATCAGGTCGATCACCTTGATGCCGGTTTCCAGCAATTCCTGCGAGGGCGAGAGCTCGTCATAGGCCGGGGCCTTGCGGTGGATGGGTGCCGTCAGCGCCTGGTCGATGGGACCGCGCTCGTCAATGGGATTGCCCAGCACGTCCATGATGCGGCCCAGCGTGGCCTGGCCCACCGGCACGGTGATGGGCTTGTCGGTGTTGGTCACCATCATGCCGCGGCGCAGGCCGTCGCTGGATCCCAGCGCGATGGTGCGCACGATGCCGTCGCCCAGCTGCTGCTGCACTTCCAGCGTCAGGGCCGAGCCTTCCATCTTGAGCGCGTCGTACACCTTGGGCATCTGGTCTCGCGGAAACTCCACGTCAACCACGGCGCCGATGCACTGAACGATTTTTCCTTGAACTTGAGCCATGTCTTGCTCCAATAACTTGATTCGTGTGTGAACGGGGTCAGACGGCGGCGGCACCGGCGACGATCTCGGACAGTTCCTTGGTGATCGCCGCCTGGCGGGTCTTGTTGTAGACCAGCTTCAGCTCGTTGATCACGTTGCCGGCGTTGTCGGTGGCGGCCTTCATGGCCACCATGCGCGCCGACTGCTCGGACGCCATGTTCTCGGCCACGGCCTGGTACACCAGCGCCTCGACGTAGCGCACCAGCAGGTCATCGATCACCGACTGCGCGTCGGGCTCGTACAGGTAGTCCCAGGCCAGCTGCTTGCCGCTGTCGTGCGTCTCCTGCTGCATCTTCTCGGCCGACAGCGGCAGCAGTTGCTCGATCACCGATTCCTGCTTCATGGTGTTGATGAAGCGGGTATAGGCCACGTAGACCGCGTTCAGCTCGCCCCTCTCGTACTGGTCCAGCAGCACCTTGACGGGGCCGATCAGCTTTTCCAGATGCGGGGTGTCGCCCAGCTGCGTGACCTGCGACACCACCTGGGCGCCGATGCGGGTCAGAAAGCCCAGGCCCTTGTTGCCAATGGCCACGGCCTGCGCCTGCGTGCCCGCGTCCTGCAGCTCGCGCAGCTTGGCGGTGACGGCACGCAACACGTTGGTGTTCATGCCGCCGCACAGACCCTTGTCGGTGGTCACCACGATCACGCCCGCCTTCCTGGCGTCACTGCTGCGCATGAAGGGGTGCACGTACTCGGGGTTGGCCTCGCCCAGGTGGGCGGCGATGTTGCGGACCTTCTCGGCGTAGGGGCGGGCCGCGCGCATGCGATCCTGCGCCTTGCGCATCTTGCTTGCCGCCACCATCTCCATGGCCTTGGTGATCTTCTTGGTGTTCTCCACCGACTTGATCTTGCCGCGGATTTCCTTACCGACTGCCATTGTTTCAGCCTCCTTAAGTCAAGGCTTCAAGCAAAGGTTTTCTTGAAGGCCTGGATGGCGGAAGTCAATTCGGCTTCGGCGTCGATGCACAGCTTCTTGAAGGCCTTCTTGGCGTCGCTGTCGGAGTCCTTGGCGGGCTTGTTGTCCCACTGGGCGCCGTGCTTCTCGATGGCATCCAGCAGCGCGGCGTGCTTGTCCTTCAGGTAGCCGTGCAGGCCGGCCTCGAACGGCAGGATTTTCTTGACGTCCACGTCGTCCATGAAGCCCTTGTTGACGGCGAACAGCGACGCGCCCATCAGGCTGATCGGCAGCGGGCTGTACTGCGCCTGCTTGAGCAGCTCGGTGACGCGCGCGCCGCGGTCCAGCTGCTTGCGCGTGGCATCGTCCAGGTCCGAGGCGAACTGCGCGAACGCGGCCAGCTCACGGTACTGCGCCAGGTCGGTACGGATACCGCCGGACAGGCCCTTGATCCAGTTGGTCTGCGCCGACGAACCCACGCGCGACACCGAGATACCGGCGTTGATGGCGGGGCGGATGCCGGCGTTGAACAGGCTGGTTTCCAGGAAGATCTGGCCGTCGGTGATCGAGATTACGTTGGTCGGCACGAAGGCGGACACGTCGCCGGCCTGCGTCTCGATGATGGGCAGCGCGGTCAGCGAGCCGGTCTTGCCCTTGACCTCACCCTTGGTGAAGGCCTCGACATAGTCGGCGTTGACGCGGGCGGCGCGCTCCAGCAGGCGCGAGTGCAGGTAGAACACGTCGCCCGGATACGCCTCGCGGCCCGGCGGGCGGCGCAGCAGCAGCGACACCTGGCGATACGCCACGGCCTGCTTGGACAGGTCGTCATAGATGATCAGCGCGTCCTGGCCGCGGTCGCGGAAGTACTCGCCCATGGTGCAGCCGGAATAGGCCGACACGTACTGCATGGCCGCCGATTCCGAGGCCGAGGCCGCCACCACGATGGTGTAGTCCATGGCGCCGGCCTTTTCGAGCGCGCGCACCACGTTCTTGATGGACGACGCCTTCTGGCCGATGGCGACGTACACGCAGGTCATGTTCTGACCCTTCTGGTTGATGATCGTGTCGATCGCCACCGCGGTCTTGCCGGTCTGGCGGTCGCCGATGATCAGCTCGCGCTGGCCGCGGCCGATGGGCACCATCGAGTCGATCGACTTCAGGCCGGTCTGCACCGGCTGGTCCACGCTCTTGCGCGCGATCACGCCCGGCGCGACCTTCTCGATCACGTCGGTCATCTTGGCCTCGATCGGGCCCTTGCCGTCGATCGGCTGGCCCAGGGCGTTGACGACGCGGCCGATCAGCTCGGGGCCGACCGGCACTTCCAGGATGCGGCCCGTGCACTTGACGGTGTCGCCCTCGGAGATGTGCTCGTACTCGCCCAGAATCACGGCGCCGACGGAGTCGCGCTCGAGGTTCAGCGCCAGGCCGAAGCTGGGCTGGCCGCCGGGCGTGGCCGGGAACTCCAGCATCTCGCCCTGCATGGCCTCGGACAGGCCGTGCACGCGCACGATGCCGTCGGTGACCGACACCACGGTACCCTGGTTGCGCACGTCGGCGCTGATACCCAGGCCCTCGATGCGGCTCTTGATCAGTTCTGAAATTTCTGCGGGATTGAGTTGCATGACTCTTTCCTTGTCCTTTGAGGTTATCGAGGAGCCTGGCCTGAGCGGACTCAGGCGGTCAGGGCCATCTTCATCTGTTCCAGGCGGGCCTTGACGGAGGTGTCCAGCACCTCGTCGCCGACGACCACGCGCACGCCGCCGATCAGCGACGGCTCGATCTGCACGGCGGGCTCCAGCTTGCGACCGAAGCGCTTTTCCAGCGTGGCGGTCAGCGCGGCCAGCTCGGCGCCGTCGATCGGAAACGCGCTCTGGATCAGCGCGTCGGCGCTGCCCGTCACGCTGTTGGCCAGCTGGCGGAACTGGCGTGCCATTTCGGGCAGCGCCGCCAGGCGATCGTTGTCGATCACGGTGCGCAGGAAGTTCGCGCCGCGCTCGGGCAAGGGCTTGCCCAGCACGCCGCTGACGAGCTGATACACCTGATCCGCGCCGGCCTTGGGGTTGGCGGCGAACTGCAGCAGCTGCTCGCTGCCCGCCACGGCCGCCAGGCCATCCATCCAGCTCTGGGTCGCCGCCAGATCAGCGCGCGAAACCTTGAACAGGGCTTCGGCGTAGGGTCTTGCGATGGTGGCGAGTTCTGCCATGGGCTTTTCCTTTGCGCGTCACGGGCGCGGGATCACAGTTCGGTCTTCAGGCGGTTCAGCAGGTCCGCGTGCACCGTCGGGTTGACTTCCTTGCGCAGGATCTGCTCGGCGCCCTTGACGGCCAGCGCGGCCACCTGCTCGCGCAGGGCCTCGCGCGCCTGCAGCACCTGCTGCTCGGCGTCGGCCTTGGCGGCGGCGACGATCTTGCCGGCCTCCTCGGTGGCACGCACCTTGGCTTCCTCGATGATCTGCTGCGCGCGGCGCTCGGCCTCCGCCAGGCGGGCCGACGCGTCGTTGCGCGAACTTGCCAGCTCCCGCTCGACGCGCTGGTTGGCGGCGGCGAGTTCGGTGCGGGCCTTGTCGGCGGCAGCCAGACCATCGGCGATTTTCTGAGCCCGCTCGTCCAGCGCCTTCGTGATCGGGGGCCACACGAACTTCATCGTGAACCACACCAGGATCGCGAAGACAACGGCCTGCAGGAACAGGGTCGCGTTGATATTCACGGTTCGACTCCTTTCAGTCGTGAAAGGATCCGCCGATTACTTCAGGACGAACGGGTTGGCGAAGGCGAACAGCAGGGCGATGGCGACACCAATCAGGAAGGCGGCGTCGATCAGACCGGCCAGCACGAACATCTTGGTCTGCAGCTCGTTCATCAGCTCGGGCTGGCGTGCCGAGGATTCGAGGAACTTGCCACCCATCAGGGCGATACCGATCGAGGCACCGATGGCGCCCAGACCGACGATCAGACCGCAAGCCAGAGCGACGAGGCCGAGAATGTTTTCCATGATTGCTCCTAGTGAAAAAAGGAAGGTTGAGTTGAGGAAAGGGAAAAAATTGCGGAACTCAGTGCGCGTCGTGCGCCTGACCCACGTAGATCAGCGTCAGCATCATGAAGATGAACGCCTGCAGCGTAATGATCAGGATGTGGAAGATGGCCCACACAGATCCCGCAATCACGTGCCCGACACCCAGCCAGAAACCGCCCGTCAGGGGGTTGAACTGCCAGGCCCATACGCCACCCATCAGGGCGATCAGCATGAAGACCAGTTCGCCGGCAAACATGTTGCCGAACAGTCGCATGCCGTGCGAGACGGTCTTGGCGACGAATTCGATGATCTGCATCAGCAGGTTGATGGGCCACAGCACCGGGTGCGCGCCGAAGGGCGCGGTCACCAGCTCGTGCGCCCAGCCGCCGGCGCCCTTGATCTTGACGTTGTAGACCAGGCACACCAGCAGCACGCTGACCGACAGGCCCAGCGTGGTGGACAGATCGGCCGTCGGCACCACGCGCTGGAAGGCGTGCGAGTCGGCGGTGGCGATCTGCCAGCCAATCGGCAGCAGATCGACCGGCAGCAGGTCCATGGCGTTCATCACGAAGATCCAGACGAACACCGTCAGCGCCACCAGCTTGCGGCTCTTGGCGTTGTGGATCACGCCCTTGGCCTGGTTTTCGACCATCTCCGACATGATCTCGACCGCCGCCTGAAAGCGCCCCGGCACGCCCGAGGTCGCCTTGCGCGCGCCCAGCCACAGCAGCCAGCAGCCCAGCGCGCCCAGCAGGATCGACCAGAACACCGAGTCGGCGTTGAACAGACCGAAGTCGATGATCGACGTCTGCGTCACGTTCTCGAAAGCGAAATTCTTCTGCAGGTGGTGCAGATGGTGCTGGATGTACTCTCCAGCGGTCTGTCCCTGCGCAGCATCAGTGGCCATGTGTCACCCAGTCTTCGAACCGATTGCGGCACCGCGCGGCATGGCCGCCCGGCGCTTCGAACTCCACCACAAGGCCAGCCACGCCGCCTTGATGGTCACCACGAACCCGGCCAGCAAGGCCAGCCAGTGCACCTGCGTCAGCACCCGGGGGGCTGCCAGCAGCAGCGCCACGGTCAACGCGATCTTGATGCCCTCCCCCACCATCAGCGCCATCAGGGCGCCGCCGGCGTGGGCCTGCACTCGCATGCGGCGGGCCACCATGCGGGCAAACAAGACCGCGGGCAACCATGCCGCCAGCACGCCGTAGGCCACCGACCACCGAACGGCGACATCGCCATCCGACAGCCACCAACCCACCGCCACCGCCTGCGCACCGACCACGGGCCAAGGCGACTGCGGGGGATGGGCTGCGCGCCACTGCGCTGCCTGCTCGGCGCTCAGGGGCTCGAAACCGGCGTCGGGGGCGTCATCCGCCTCCTCGGCAGACCCCGCCCGCCCCGATGGGAGTGCTTCGGGAGCGATTGTGGCCATGTCGGCTTTCACGCAGTTGACGGTGCGTTAACACCTGCTTGCGACTGCAAAGCCTCCCATTATAGGGTTAGTCCGAGGGCGATCCGGGCTTTTCACACACCGGGCCGGCGGGAATCGGCCTGCGCGACAATGCGCGCTGTCTGCGCCACGCCACACTTCCATGTCCTACGACCCTTGCGCCCACCTGCCGCCGCTGCCGTGTTACCTGAACGGCGAGATCATCAACCTGCGTGAAGCGCGCATCAGCCCGCTGGACCGCGGCTTCATCTTTGGCGACGGTATTTATGAGGGCATCGCCGTCTACGGCCGGCCCGGCCACGCGCCGCGGCCGTTCCGCTTTGCCCAGCACATGGCGCGGCTGGAGCGCGGCCTGCGCGAAACCCGCATCCCCAACCCCCACACGGCCGACGAATGGCGCCAGATCGCTCTTGATCTGATAGCTGCTTACGCCCGCCAGTCAAGCGTCGACGCCACAAACGATGCCCAAGCCGCGCCCCAGGACTGGTTCTTCTACTTCCAGGTCACGCGCGGCGTGGCGCTGCGCGACCACCCCATGCTGCCCGGCCTGACGCCCACCGTGTTCGCCACCTGCCTGCCCATGAAGCCGCCCACCGCCGAGCAGCGCGCGCAGGGCGTGGCCTGCGTCACCGCCGACGACTTTCGCTGGCAGAAGGCGCACCTGAAGACCATCAGCCTGCTGGGCGCGGTGTTCGCGCGCCAGATCAGCGTGGACGCCGGCGCGCTGGAGACCGTGATGTTCCGCGACGGCTTTCTGAGCGAAGCGGCCTCCAGCAACGTCTGGGTCGTCAAGAACGGCACGGTCTACGGCCCGCCCAAGGACCACCTGGTGCTGGAAGGCATCCGCTACGGGGCCATCGAGGAGCTGTGCCGGCAGGAAGGCATCGGCTTCGAGCTGCGCCGCATCCCGCGCGCCGACGTGCTGGCGGCCGACGAGCTGCTGCTGTCCTCGGCCACCAAGGAGGTGCTGCCCATCACCACGCTCGACGGCCAGCCCGTCGGCAACGGCCGGCCCGGCCCCGTCAGCCAGCGGCTGTACGCCGCCTACCAGCGCGCCAAGGACGCCCTGTTCGCCGCATGACCGCCCCGCCCGCCGACCCGCGCCGCGACACGCTGATCGACTACCCCAGCGCCTTCCCGATCAAGGTCATGGGCGCGCGCCAGGACGGCTTCGTGCACGCCATGACCGAGCTGGCGCGCCAGCACGACCCCGGCTTCGACGCCGCCACCGTCGAGCTGCGCGAAAGCAGCGGCGGCAAGTACCTGGGCGTCACCCTCACCGTCACCGCCACCAGCCGCGAGCAGCTCGACAATCTGTACCGCGCCCTCAGCAGCCACCCGATGGTCAAGGTGGTTTTCTAGTCAAAAACGACTCCAGCGCCCGTCTGGCGAGCGCCAGCAGCTATGATTTTGATTGCACCCTTCCGCCACCCAGTCGCCTGACCCATGCCCACCCTCGACTGGCTTGGCCGCCAAGACGCATTCACTGCCGCCGCGCGCGTGCCCTACCGCCTGCTGGAGGCCGTCAGCCAGCACGGCGACGCCCAGGCCGCCGCCCACAACCTGCTGATCCAGGGCGACAACCTGCAGGCGCTGAAAAGCCTGCTGCCGCTGCATCGCGGCCAGGTCAAGTGCATCTTCATCGACCCGCCCTACAACACCCAGAGCGCCTTCGAGCACTACGACGACAACCTGGAGCACGCCCAGTGGCTGACCATGATGCTGCCGCGCCTGCAACTGCTGCGCGAGCTGCTGGCCGAGGACGGCTCGATCTGGGTCACCATCGACGACCACGAGGGGCATTACCTCAAGGTGCTGATGGATGAGGTGTTTGGGCGGGGGAACTTTGTGGCGAACGTGCTTTGGCAAAAAAAATATGCCGTCGCCAATGATCACAAGACGATTGCGCCGATGCACGACCATGTTCTCGTCTTCCGAAAAACTCCTGCATGGCAACGCAATTTGCTGGTACGTGCTGACGACAAGGATAGGCAATACAAGCACGAAGACGACAAAGGCCTATTCCGCGTCAGCGACTACACCTGCGCAAAAACAGCCGAAGAACGCCCAAATTTGTACTACCCAATTCGCCAGCCGCATACAGGTCAGACAATATGGCCCAGTCGCACCCGAGTGTGGGCGTACTCTCAAGATGAACACAGACGACACGTTGCTGAAGGGTTCATCTATTGGGGCAAAGAAGGAACCGGAAAAACACCTGGCTTCAAGCGCTACAGACATCTGCTTAAGAACGACGGTGTAGTTCCCCAGACGTGGTGGGTGCACGATTTCGCAGGACATACCGATGCATCCCGCAAAGAGGCGCGAGAAGTGCTGGGGACTACCTCGTTGGTCGACGACTTCATTACCCCGAAGCCTGAGCTGTTGATCTCCAGAGTGCTGGAAATCGCCACGAAGCCCGGCGACCTCGTGCTCGACAGCTTCCTCGGCTCGGGCACCACGGCGGCGGTGGCGCACAAGATGGGGCGGCGCTGGATCGGCATCGAGATGGGCGAGCACGCGCGCACGCACTGCCTGCCGCGCCTGCTGAAAGTCGTCGAGGGCGAAGCGGGCGGCATCAGCCGCGCCGTCGGCTGGGCCGGCGGCGGCGGCTTTCGCTTGGTGCAGTTGGGCGCGCCGGTGTTCGACGCCGCCGGCCACATCCACCCCGAGGTGCGCTTCGACACCCTGGCCGCCTTCGTCTGGCAGCAGGAAACCGGCCGCGCCCACACCCCCGGCGACCCCGCCACCGGCGCCTGCCCCGGCACGCCGCTGCTCGGCATCCACTACGATTTGGATAGCTGCCCGCGCTCGCCAGACGGGCGCGAAAGCCTAATTTCACCCCAAACGCCGCAAGCCGCCGCGCCCGCCCCGCGCGCCGCCATCTACCTGCTGTTCAACGGCATCCTGGGCGACAAGCGCCCGGCCGGCGGCAACGTGCTCACGCGCGAGGTGCTGGCCGCGCTGCTGGCGCTGCACGCGGGCAGCGCCGCGCCGCAGGCGCCCCTGGTGGTGTACGGCGAAGCCTGCCGCGTCGGCCCCGCGCGGCTGGCGCAGGCGGGCGTGACGTTCCGCCACATTCCGCATGACATCCGGGCGGGGTGAGGGCATGAAGGAAACCGCGTCCGCCACGGCGCCTTACTTTGTCGACGAATCGGGCGATGGCGTGCTGTTCACGGCACGCGGCCAACTGGCCCTTCAGCAGGCCGAGGGCGTGCCGACCTTCATGCTTGGCCTGCTGCACCTGCCCGACCCCGAAGCACTGGGCGCGGAGCTGGTGGCACTGCGGGCGCAGTTGCTGGCCGACCCGTACTTTCGCCACGTGCCGTCGATGCAGGCGCAGGCGCGCAAGACCGCCCTGGCGTTTCACGCCAAGGACGACGTGGCGGAAGTGCGGCGCGAGGTGTTTCGCGTGCTGCTGCGCCACGACATGAAGTTCTTTGCCGTGGTGCGCGACATGCGCGCCGTGCTGGCGTATGTGCAAGAGCGCAATCGGCGCGATGACGCCTATCGCTACCGACCCAATGACCTGTATGACCAGACGGTGGCGCGGCTGTTCAAGGACCGCCTGCACCAGCACGAGCGCAATGCCATCACCTTTGCGCGGCGCGGCAACAGCGATCGCACGCGGGCACTGCGGGCGGCGCTTGAGCTGGCGCGCCAGCGTTTTGAAGCCAAATGGAACGCGCAGGTGAAGTCAGAGATCGCGCTCGCCAGCGCCCGCCCCAGCGAATCGGCCGGCCTGCAGGCGGTGGACTACCTGCTGTGGGCGCTGCAACGTCACTACGCGCGAGGCGAGAGCCGCTTCATCGAATTGATGTGGCCCAAGGTGAGCCTGATCCACGCGGTGGATGAAACCCGGGCTGCCCGCTACGGCGTGTACTACACCAGAAAAAAGCCGCTCGTGGGAGCGGCTTCGTGAAGGGGGGTGGGAATATAGGATTGCTGCCTCCGGGTTGCCCCGGCGGGTGGCACTCACACGGCATGAAGCCGACATTCGTTCCCACTGCGGGCAATTTTAGTTCAATTGCACAAGGTGTGGATAACGGGTGCACACCCTGTTAACCCCCGCCGGCAACCCTGCACATACCGCCTGCTTTCGATTCACTCCATGCCCACCCTCGCCCTCAAGTCCTACCAGCAAGCCGCCCTGGACACGCTGACCGCCTTTGCCCAGGCGGCGCAGGTGGGGGGCGCGGCGCGGGCGTTCGAGGCGCTGGCGGGGCGGCCGTACCAGAGCGAGCCGTTCGGGCCCGACGTGCCCTGCGTGTGCCTGCGCATCCCCACCGGCGGCGGCAAGACGCTGCTGGCGGCGCACGCCGTGCCGCTGCTGGCGCGGCACTGGCGCGCCAGCGACGCGCCGGTGGCGGTGTGGCTGGTGCCCAGCGACGCCATCCGGGCGCAGACCTTGAGGGGCCTGCAAACGCCCGGCCACCCGGTGCGCCAGGTGTTGGCCGGCGCTTATGGCGAGCGCCTGCGCGTGTGCGCGCTGGAGGACGTGGCGCAGATCGCCCCGCCCGACTGGGGCCGCGCCGCGGTGGTGGTGGTGGCCACCATCCAGAGCTTTCGCATCGACGACACCGACCAGCGCCACGTCTACAGCTTTGCCGAGGCGTTCGAGCGCCACTTCAAGGCCGCCGCAAGCACGCAGCCGCGCGCGCTGGCGGCGCTGGCCGCGCTGCCGGACGCCTGCGTGACGGCCGAGGAGGCGGCGCAGGACGGCCGCGCCGTGCTGCGCGGCTTTGTCGGCCAGCCGCGCCAGAGCCTGGCCAACTGGCTGGCGCTGCACCAGCCGATCGTGATCGTCGACGAGGCGCACAACGCCAAGACCGACAAGAGCTTCACGGCGCTCAAGCGCCTGAACCCGGCCTGCCTGCTGGAGCTGACGGCCACGCCGATCGCGGCGCGCACCAACGTGCTCTACCACGTGAGCGCGCAGGAGCTGGCGGCCGAGCACATGATCAAGCTGCCGATCGCGCTGGCCGAGCACCCCGAGGGCTGGCCGCAGGCGGTGCTGGCGACGGTGCGCACGCGCGCCGCGCTGGAGGCCGAGGCGCTGAAGGACGAGGCCGCCGGCGCCGGCTACGTGCGGCCGATCGCGCTGTACCAGGCGCAGAACGCGGGCGACGCCGTGCCGCCCGAGGCGCTGCGCCGGCACCTGATCGACGAGCTGCACGTGCCGCCCGAGCAGGTGGTGGTGGCCACCGGCAGCACGCGCGAGCTGGACGGGCTGGAGCTGGCCGCGCGCGACTGCCCGGTGCGCCACGTCATCACCGTGCAGGCGCTGCGCGAAGGCTGGGACTGCCCGTTTGCCTATGTGCTGTGCTCGCTGCAAAAGCTGGCCAGCGCGACGGCGGTGGAGCAGTTGCTGGGCCGCGTGCTGCGCATGCCTTACGCCACGCGGCGCGGGCGCGAGCCGCTCAACCGCGCCTGGGCGCATGTGTGCGAGGCCGAGTTTTCCAGCGCGGCGCACGCGCTGGCCGACCGGTTGATTCAGGGCATGGGCTTCGAGGCGCTGGACGTGGCCTCGATGCTGGCACCCGCCGCATCGCTGCCGTTGTTTGAAGAAAATCAGGCCCCAGCGCCCGTCCAGCAAGCACCAGTAGCTACTGATTTTGAAGCGATCGCACCGACCGACGCACTGGCGGCGCTGCCCGGCGTGGCGGTGCGGACCATCGCCGGCGCGCCGCGCGTGGTGGTCAGCGGCCACATCGGCGCCGAGCTGGAGGGCCAGTTGCTGGCCGGCGTGCGCGGCGCCAAGAAGCAGGACGCCGTGCGCCAGCAGATCGCGCGGCACAACGCGCTGGTGGCGGCGCAAACGGCCCCGGCCGCGCGCGGCGAGCACTTTGCGCCGGTGCCGCCGCTGGGGTATCGCGAGGCTGGCCAGGCCGAGCTGTGGCCGCTGGAGCGCGAGGCGCTGCTAGAGGCGGTGGACATCGACCTGCTCACGCCCGAGGCGATCGAGCTGCCCGGCTTTCAGGTGGTCGAGCAAGGCCGCGCGTTCGAGATTTACCTGAAGGACGAGCAGGTGCGGCTGCGCCCGGCCGAGGCCAGCCAGATCGCGCTGGACTATGGCGTCAGCGGCATCGGCGCGCAGGACCTGGTGCGCTGGCTGGAGCAGTCGCTGTACGCCAGCCTGCCCGAGTTCACGCCGGCGCAGCGCCAGCCGTGGTTTGCTGCCGTGGTCAACCGCCTGCTGCACGAGCAGCGCGTGCCGATCGAGACGCTGGCGCAGGCGCGCTTCACGCTGGCGCGGGCGCTGCAGGCCAAGGCCGCCGACCTGCGCGACGCGGCGGCCAAGGCGCGGTTCCATCAATTGGTGCTGGACGGCGGCTGGCAGGTCGAGCCCGACTGGGCGCGCCCGCACGTGTTCGGGCCCGCGACCTACCCCGCGCCGGCCGGCAGCCGCTACGGCGGGCGCTACGAATTTCGCAAGCACTACTACCCGGTGATCGCCGACCTGAAAAGCGAGGGCGAGGAATTTGCCTGCGCGCAACTGATCGACCGCCACCCCAAGGTGAAGCACTGGGTGCGCAACCTGGACGCGGCGCCCGCGGGCTTCTGGCTGCCGACCTCGCGCCACCGCTTCTTTGCCGACTTCGTGGCCGAGCTGGTGGACGGGCGCATCGCCCTGCTCGAATACAAGGGCGCGCACCTGGCCAGCGACCCAGGCGAGATCGAAAAGCGCCAGATCGGCGAGCTGTGGGCGCGCCGCAGCGGGGGCCGCGCCGTGTTCGGCTGGCTGATGAAGGCGCAGGACGGCCTGGGCCCGGCGCAGCAACTGGACGCGGTGCTGGCATGACGCTGGAGGTGCGCTTTCTGGGCCGCGTCGACTACCCGCCCACCTTTGCGGCCATGAAGGATTTCGTGGCCCAGCGCCCGTCTGGCGAGCGCGAGCAGCTATGGATTTGCGAGCACGATCCGGTCTTCACCCTGGGCCTGGCGGGCCGGCCCGAGCACCTGCTGGCGCCGGGCGACATCCCGGTGGTGCCCACCGACCGCGGCGGGCAGGTGACCTATCACGGGCCGGGGCAGGTGGTGGCGTATCCGCTGATCGACCTCGCGGCGCGCGGCTACTTCGTCAAGGAATACGTGCACCGGCTGGAAGAGGCGGTGATCCGCACCCTGGCCGAGCTGGGCGTCACCGGCCACCGCGTGGCGGGCGCGCCGGGCATTTACGTGCGGCTGGCCGACCCGTTCGGCCACGCGCCGCTGGCGCAGCGCCCGCAGCGGCGCGAGCCCGGCCAGCCCGCGCCGCCGCCCGACTTCGCCGGCCTGGGCAAGATCGCCGCGCTGGGCATCAAGGTGAGCAACCACCGCAGCTACCACGGCGTGGCGCTGAACGTGGCGATGGACCTGGAGCCATTCGATCGCATCAACCCCTGCGGCTACGCCGGCCTGCGCACGGTGGACCTGCGCACGCTCGGCGTGGACGCGGCCTGGATGGATGCCGCGCAGGCGCTGGCGGGGCATCTGGGGCGGCTGCTGGCGGGCTGAGGCGCCGCGCGGCGGGCCCGCCGTGCGGGTGCGAGGATGGGTCACTGAGGCGACTGTCGCCCGGCGGCCAGCGCTTTAGATTGCTCCCTGCAGCGTTCGCCTGACAGAACCCCCAAGGAGCCGAGATGCCACGACCCGTGCAAAGACGATTCATCCTGGACGCGCTGATGGCGGCACCGCTACTGACGCTCGGCGGATTGGCCCAGGCCCAGGGCCGGCCCATGACCATCGTGGTCGGCAGCACGGCCGGTGGCTCCACGGACACGCTGGCGCGCGTGCTGGGCAAGGTGCTGGGCGAACAACTGGGACGCAGCGTGGTGATCGACAACAAGCCGGGCGCCAACGGTACCATCGCCGACGGCCTGGTCGCGCGCGCCGCCCCGGACGGCAACACGCTGCTGATGGCGGCCATGGCGTTCACCGTCAATCCGCTGATCTACAAAAAACTGCCCTACGACCCGCTGGACAGCTTCACGCCGCTCACCATGGTGGCGCGCCTGCCCAACCTGCTGGTGGCGCGCAAGGACGCGCCGTTCAACACCGCGGCCGAGCTGATCGCCTACGCCAAGGCCCATCCGGGCAAGCTCAACTTCGCCGTGGCGGGGCTGGGCTCGTCGATCCACCTGGCGACGGAGGACTTCAAGCTGCGCACCGGCACCACCATGCTGGCCGTTCCCTACAAGGGCACCTCGGCCGCGCTGACGGACCTGATGGCCGGCGCGGTGGACCTTCTGTTCGTCGGCTCGGCATCGGCCATGTCGCATGTGCAGGCCGGCAGCGTCAAGGCCATCGGCGTGACCAGCAAGGCCCCCATCGCGCAACTGCCCAACGTGCCCCCCTTGTCGGCCACGGTGCCGGGCTTCGAGTCCAGCGCCTGGTTCGGTCTGATGGGCCCGTCGAAGATGGACCCTCGCCTGACCGAGACCTTGTACCAGGCCATCAAAGCCTGCCTGAGTCACCCCGACATGGTGGCCAAGCTCGACGCCGAGGCCGCCATCCGCGTGAGCTACACGCCGGCGGAGTTCAGCCAGTTCATCCGCGATGAGATGACGCGGCTGCGCGATCTGGTAACCCGAGCCAACATCAAGTTCGAGTCCTGAACGAGGCCTTGGGCACGCCAAGCGACGGCCGGCGCTCCTCAACGTGGTGGTGCGTCGGGCCTGCCGGGCAGCGCTGCTGCGCGACAGGCGTTTCGGATCGAGACGGGCCCCGCGTGCCCCCGTTGTCGCGGATCGGCGCGGCCGTGGCGCGGCCCGGGGCCTTGTCCCCCGGCTGACCGCTGCGGCCCGATGCGGCAACCGGCCCTTAAGATGCGCCACTTGACGACCATGCCCGCCGCACCACGCTCCAGCCACGCCCGCGCCAATCTGCTGGCGCTGGCCACCATCGCCCTGTGGGCCTCGCTGGCGACGCTGGGGGCGTCGCTGGCGCACGTGCCGCCGTTCCTGCTCACGGGGCTGGGCCTGCTGGCGGGCAGCGCGATCGCGCTGCCGCTGGTGCGCTTCGACGTGCGGCGGCTGGCGGTGACGCCGCGCGCGCTGGCGCTGGGGGTGTACGGGCTGTTCGGCTACCACTTCCTGCTGTTCACGGCGCTGCAGCTGGCGCCGCCGGTGGAGGCCAACCTGGTCAACTACCTGTGGCCGCTGGGCATCGTGGTGCTGGCCCCGCTGCTGCTGCCGGGCGTGCGGCTGGCGCCGGCGCACCTGGGCGCCGCGCTGGCGGGGCTGGCGGGCGCGGCGATCGCCATCCTGGGGCGCGGCGCGGGCGCCGAATCGGGCGGTGCCGGCCACCCGCTGGCGCCGCTGGGCTTTGCCTGCGCGGCGGGGGCGGCGCTGATCTGGTCGAGCTATTCGGTGCTGAGCAAGCGGCTGGCCAGCACGCGCCATGCGTTTCCCACGGCGGCCATCGGCACCTTTGGCTGCGTCTCGGGTCTGCTGTCGCTGCTGTGCCATGTGTGGCTAGAGCCGGCCGTGAGCCTGAGCGCGCGCGACGGGCTGCTGATCGCCGTGCTGGGCCTGGGGCCGCTGGGCGGGGCGTTCTTTTTGTGGGACGCGGCGCTGAAGCTGGGCGACACGCGCCAGATCGGCGTGCTGAGCTACCTGACGCCGCTGCTGTCCACCCTGACCCTGCTGTGGGTGACGGGCCGGCCGCTCAGCGGCAGCATCGCGCTGGCAACGGCGCTGATTCTGGGCGCGGCGGTGGTGGGAACGCGGGCGCGCTGACCCATGACGGAATGAGCTCGCTTGCAGTTCGATGACGGCGGCTGCGCCGCCATGGCGGAGCAGGCTTGCATGGACGCGGCCGCCATCTGTCATTGAAGCCGCGCAGCGGCGAAGTCATTCCGTCATTTCGTCATTCCACCCACGCACATTCGCAGGTGAAGTGGCGCAAAAACGGCGGCTGCTTGACGATGCGGATGCCGCGCACGCTGGCGGCGTGCTGTTTCGCCTCGGCAATCACCTCGGCGGCATAGTCGAAGTGGCTTTGCGTGTACATGCGACGCGGAAACGCCAGGCGCACCAGCTCCATGGGGTGGAAGGTCTCGGTGCCGTCCGGCAGGCGCTTGCCGAACATGACGGAGCCGACCTCGACGCCGCGGATGCCGCCTTCCAGGTAGAGCTGGTTGCACAGCGCCCAGGCCGGGTAGTGCGCCACCGGCATGTCCGGCAGCACGGTGCGCGCGTCGATGTAGACCGCGTGGCCGCCGGTGGGCTTGACGAAGCCGATGCCCGCCGCCTCCAGCCGCTCGCCCAGGTACTCGGCGGTGCGCAGGCGGTAGCGCAGATAGTCCTCGTCCAGCCCCTCGTCCAGCCCGACGGCCAGCGCCTCCAGGTCGCGCCCGGCCATGCCGCCGTAGGTCGGAAAGCCCTCCATCATGATGAGGTCGTTGCGCACCGCGTCCAGCCATTCGTCCGAGCGCAGCACGATGAAGCCGCCGATGTTGACCATGCCGTCCTTCTTGGCGCTCATGGTGGCGCCGTCGGCGTAGGAAAACATCTCGCGCGCGATGTCCTTGACGGGCGTGTGCTCGTAGCCCGGCTCGCGCATCTTGATGAACATGGCGTTCTCGGCAAAGCGGCACACGTCCATGATGAGCGGCTTGCCGTGGCGCTTGAGCAGCGCGCTGTAGGCGCGGATGTTGGCCATCGACACCGGCTGGCCGCCGCCGGTGTTGTTGGTGACGGTGAGCATGCCGAACGGGATGCGCGCGCCGTCGCTTTTCAGCAGCGCCTCGACCCGGGCCAGGTCGATGTCGCCCTTGAACGGGTGGATCAGCGCCGGCTGCAGCCCCTCGGCAATCACCAGGTCCACCGCCTCGACGCCGGCGTATTCCAGGTTGGCGCGCGTGGTGTCGAAGTGGCAGTTGTTGGGCACCAGTTGCCCCGGCTTGCAGACGGCGGCAAACAGCACCTTCTCGGCCGCGCGGCCCTGGTGCGTGGGCACGAAATGCGCCATGCCGGTGATGCCCTGCACGACCTGCTGCAGGCGGTAGAAACTGCGCGCGCCGGCGTAGCTCTCGTCGCCTTCCATGATGGCGCCCCACTGGCGGCTGGACATGGCGCCGGTGCCCGAGTCGGTCAGCCAGTCGATCAGCACGTCGTCGGCGCGCAGCTGGAACACGTTCAACTTCGCCTCGGCCAGCAGCCGCTCGCGCTCGGCGCGCGTGGTCATGCGGATAGGCTCGATGCTCTTGATGCGGAAGGGCTCGATCAGGGTCTTGGGCATGGCGGGGCTCGCGGGCGCAGCGGTTCAGGCCCCAAGTTAGCACCGCCGCCGCCACCTTGGTGTCGGTTATTTCCAACGCCGCGGCCTCGCAGGAGATATCAAATTGATAGCTGCTGGCGCACGTTAGCCGGGCGCCAGCGGCATATTTGACACAACACTCGGCTTGCCGGGTGCCGCGGCCTCACGGCGGCGGCAGCAGCAGGCTGGCCGGTTCGTCGCTGGCCAGCACCGCCTGCGCCCAGGGCGCCAGCTTGGTGGTGTCGGCGCGCAGGATTTCCTGCTTGACGGCCAGGATCTGCGACGGGTGCATGGAAAAGCTGCGCAGCCCCAGGCCCAGCAGCAGGCGCGTCATGGCGGTGTCGCCGGCCATTTCGCCGCACACGCTGACGGGCTTGCCCTGGCGCGCGCCTTCGGCCAGGGTGTCGGCCACCAGGCGCAGCACGGCCGGGTGCAGCTGGTCGTACAGGTGGGCCACCGATTCGTCGGTGCGGTCGATGGCCAGGGTGTACTGGATCAGGTCGTTGGTGCCGATGGACAGGAAGTCGAAGTGCCGCAGGAACAGCCGCAGCGATAGCGCCGCCGCCGGAATCTCGATCATGGCGCCCACCTTGACCGGCCCGTGGGTCTGGCCGCGCTGGTCGAGCTGGGCGCGCGCGCGCTCGATCAGCTCCAGGGTCTGGCGGATCTCGCTGGCGTGCGCCAGCATGGGGATCAGCAGCTGCACCTGGCCGTGCGCGGCGGCGCGCAGGATGGCGCGCAGCTGGGTGAGGAACATCACCGGCTCGGCCAGGCTCCAGCGGATGGCGCGCAGGCCCAGCGCGGGGTTCAGGTGGGTGTCGGGGCGGCGGTCGTCCAGCGGCTTGTCGGCGCCAATGTCGATGCTGCGGATGGTCACCGGCAGGCCGTGCATGCCTTCCACGGCGGCGCGGTAGGCGGCGTACTGCTCGTCTTCGTCGGGCAGGCTGCCCTGGCGGCCCATGAACAGGAATTCGGTGCGAAACAGCCCCACGCCGACGGCGCCGGCGGCCAGCGCGGCGGCGCTGTCCTCGGGCTGCTCGATGTTGGCCAGCAGCTCGATGCGCTGGCCGTCCAGCGTGACGGCGGGGGTGTTCTTCAGGCGCGCCAGGCGGCCGCGTTCCAGCTCGCCCTGGCGCTGCTTGAAGCCGTATTCGGCCAGGATGATGGGCGAGGGCTGGACGATCAGCACGCCGGCGTCGCCGTCGATGATGACCCAGTCGTCCTGCCGCACCAGCTGGCTGGCCGAGCGCGCGCCCACCACCGCCGGGATGTCCATGCTGCGCGCCACGATGGCGGTGTGGCTGGTCTTGCCGCCGACGTCGGTGACGAAGCCGGCGAACACGCTCTTGCGGAACTGCAGCATGTCGGCCGGCGACAGGTCGTGCGCCACCAGCACCAGCGGCACGTCGACGTCGCCCAGCGCCGGCTCCTCCACCGCCCGGCTGGCGCGCGGGGCGGCGGCCACGGTGGGCGCGGCACCGCCCTTGAGGTGGCGCAGCACGCGTTCGACCACCTGCTCGACGTCGGCCTTGCGCTCGCGCAGGTAGGGGTCCTCCATTTCGTCGAACTGGCGGATCAGCACCTCCAGCTGGCTGGCCAGCGCCCATTCGGCGTTGTACAGGCGCTCGGTGATCCAGCGGCGGATCTCGGCCGTCAGCGCCTCGTCCTGCAGCAGCATCAGGTGCACGTCGAGCATGGCGGCCAGCTCGTGCGGCATGTCGCGCGGCATCTCGGCCTGCATGCGCTGCAGCTCCTCGACCACGGCGTTGCGGGCGACGCGCAGACGGGCGATCTCGGCCTCGACCTGCTCGGGCGTGATGAAGTAGTGCACCACGTCCACCAGGCTGGAGGCCACCAGCACGGCGCGCCCGATGGCGACGCCGCGGGTGACGCTGATGCCGTGGATGGAAAAGCTCATTGGCCCTCGCCGAACTTGTCGTCGATCAGCGCGCGCAGCGCGTCCATGGCCTGCTGCTCCTGCTCGCCGTCGGTCTCCAGGGTGACGGTGCTGCCGATGCCGGCGGCCAGCATCATCACGCCCATGATGCTCTTGGCGTTGATGCGGCGATCGCCCTTGCTCATCCAGACTTCGCAGGGGTAGCCGGCGGCCAGCTTGGTCAGCTTGGCGGCGGCGCGGGCGTGCAGGCCCAGCTTGTTGCTGATGGTGATGTCGGTCTTGATCATGCGGCGCCCTTCAGCGCGGGTTCGGTGGCGACGGCCGGCGCCACGGCCACCACGCCGCGCACGCCGCCGTCCAGCGCGCGCTGCGCCATGGCGGCCAGCGGCTCGGCGCGGTAGGTGATGGCGCGCAGCAGCATCGGCAGGTTGACGCCGGCCAGCAGCTGCGTGCGCTCGCCGTCGGCCAGGCGCTGAGCCACGTTGCAGGGCGTGGCGCCCAGCACGTCGGTCAGCACCAGCACCGGCCGCTCGCCCCAGCGCGCGCGCAGGGCCTGGGCGCGCGCCAGGGTCTGCTCGGGCGGCTCGTGGGCGTCGACGTCGAGCGCGCCGATGTCGTCGCCGGCATCGGCGAACACGTGCAACGCGCATTCGCGCAGGGCATGCGCCAGCGGGGCGTGCGCAATCAGCAGGACGGCGTTCATGGCAGGCCGAATTATCTGCGCCCGGCCAGCACGTAGTGCAGCCAGCAGGCGGCGCTGAGCAGCCCGAACACGCCCAGCGCGCCACGCAGCGCGTCGGCCTCGCTCCAGCCCAGCGCGGCCAACGCGTCCGCCCCCAGGCCGATGCCCCACTGCACCAGGAAGATGCCGACGAAGATCACCAGATTGAAGGCCGACAGCGCCCGCCCGGCCAGCCGCGGCGGGTAGGCCATGGCCAGCACTGGCTGCACCTGCGCCGAGGGGGTGGACAGCACGCAGTACAGCGCCAGCAGCACGAAGCCCCACGCGCCGGCCGCCGGCCCCCACGCCAGCAGCGCCGCCAGCACCACGAAGCTGGCCGGCTGCACGCGCGCCACGAGGGCGTCGACGGTGATGCCGCGCGCCATCAGCCGCGGCAGCAGCAGGCCCCAGGTCCAGAAGGTCAGCAGCATGGCGGCGTTGATCCAGAACAGGCCGGTGGCCGCTTCGAGCGGGCTGCGACCGCTGACGCGCGTCAGCCAGGGCCCGGCCCACAGCGACTGGATCGCCACCATGCCGCCAAAACTGACCATGCCCAGCGGCGAGGCGCGCCGGAACTCTCGTCGGCGCACGATCTCCAGATACGAATCATTTCGGCCACCAGCGCCCGCGGGGAGAGCGCCAGCAGCTATCATTTTTGAATCACCCTGGTGATGCCAGCCCGGCACGGCGAGGGCGATCACCGCCATCGCCAGCAGCCCCAGCGCCGCCAGCCCCCAGAACAGCGGCCGCCAGCCCACCAGCGGCAGCAGCCACTGCACCGGCAGGGTGGAGGCCAGCATGCCGAGCGAGCCGGTCATCAGCATCCAGGAGTTGGCGCGCAGCTGCAGGCCGGCGTCGAACCAGCGGCGGTAGCCGGTCAGCGGCGCCATCAGGCCGGCGGCCACGCCCATGCCCATCAGCACCCGCGCGGCCAGCAGCCCGGCAAAGCCCTGGGCCAGCGCGAACACCGCGCAGCCCAGCACGGCAATGGCCAGCAGCGCCACGCTGACCTTGCGCGGGCCGTGTCGGTCCAGCCAGGCGCCCAGCGGCAGCTGCATGGCGGCAAAGCCGAGAAAGTAGCCGCCCGCCAGCAGGCCCAGATCGCGCGCGTGCAACGCGAAGTCGGCCGTCAGCACCGGCGACAGCGTGGCGGTGACGGCGCGCAGCAGCGCCGACAGGAAGTAGGCGCCGGCAAAGGCCAGGAACACGATGACCGCCGCGCGGCGCGGCAGGTGGTGGTCGGCGGCGGGCGCGGGCGTCACCAGCGGATGGCCTCGAAGAAGGCGTCGGCCGTCTCGGGCTTCAGCCGTTCGGCATAGACCACGGCGTGCAGCAGCTCGGTGGCGCCGCCGGCGCCGGGGCGCGCCGTCCACGCGGCCTGCGCCATCACCGGGCGGCCATCCGGGGCCTGGCCCCGCGCCGCCACGCGCTGGGCGTGCGCCAGCGCGCTGCCGCCAGGCGGGGTAAAGGGGCGCCGCTCGGGCGTGCCGCTGGCGCGCATGTGGGCCAGCGTGGCCTGCTGCCAGCCGGCCAGCACGGCGTCGGCGTCGCGCCCGGCCGGCAGGCGGGCGGCCATCAGGGCAAAGGTGGCGCCACCGGTGGCGCAGCCGGCCACCACCAGCTCGGTCGGCTCGCCGCCCAGCGGCACGCTGCGCGTGGCGCGGTCGGGCTTGCAGGGCAGCAGGGCGATGGCGGGCGAGGGCGCCAGGCGCACTTCGCGCCAGTCCAGCGTGGGCGTGCAGGCCGCCGCGCCCAGGGCCACCGCCAGCGCCAGTGCAGTGTTTCGCGCTATCAGGCACTTATAAAAGCCAAGGGGCCATCTGCTTTGTTGCGTGGCCTTGACATGGGGCCACCATGCCTGCGGCCACACGCCGCGCAGCTGGCCCCTTGGCGACTCGTTATAAGTACCTGACAGCGCGAAACACTGCACTAAGGTGGCGCGGTACGGAAACATGCGCCGCATTATCGGCGGGCGGCTGGGCGAGAATGCGCGCATGAATTCGCTCGATGGCATCCGCGTGCTCGACCTGTCCCGCGTGCTGGCCGGTCCCTGGTGCACCCAGACCCTGGCCGACCTGGGGGCCGACGTGATCAAGATCGAACGCCCCGGTAGCGGCGACGACACGCGCGGCTGGGGCCCGCCCTTCCTGGTGGGCGACGACGGCGCCGAATCGCGCGAAGCGGCCTATTACCTGGGCGCCAACCGCAACAAGCGTTCGCTCACCTGCGACATCGCCCAGCCCGCCGGCCAGCAGCTGATCCGCGAGCTGGTGCGCCACTGCGACGTGTTCATCGAGAACTTCAAGGTCGGCGACATGGCGCGCTACGGTCTGGACCACGCCGCCTTGTCCGCCCTGAACCCGAAGCTGGTGTATTGCAGCCTGACCGGCTTTGGCCAGACCGGGCCGTACGCCCCGCGCGCCGGCTACGACTACATCATCCAGGGCATGGGCGGGCTGATGAGCGTGACCGGCGAGCGCGACGATTTGGGCGGCGGTCCGCAGAAGGTGGGCGTGGCGGTGGCCGACCTGTTCACCGGCATGTACGCCACCGTCGGCATCCTGGCGGCGCTGCGCCATGCCGAGCGCACCGGCGAGGGCCAGCACATCGACATGGCGCTGCTGGACACGCAGGTGGCCATGCTGGCCAACCTGGGCGCCAACCACTTGGTGGCCGGCACGGTGCCGGGGCGCATGGGCAACGCGCACCAGAACATCGTGCCCTACCAGGTGTTCGAGGTCGCCCCGGCGGCCGACGGCAGCAAGGATTTCATCATCCTGGCGGTCGGCAACGACGGCCAGTTCGCCAAGTTCTGCGCCGTGGCCGGTCGCCCCGAGCTGGCCGCCGACCCACGCTACGCCAGCAACCGCCTCCGCGTGACGCACCGCGCCGAGCTGGTGCCGCTGCTGGAGCCGATCCTGAAATCGCGCCCCAAGGCCGACTGGCTGGCCGCGCTGGAGGCCGCCGGCGTGCCCTGCGGCGCCATCAACCGGCTGGACGAGGTATTTGCCGACCCGCAGGTGCAGGCACGCGCCATGGTCGACCACTGGGCGCACCCGCTGAAGCAGGACCTGCGCCTGGTGGCCAGCCCGCTCAAGCTCGGCAGGACGCCCGTGCGCACCGAGCGCCCGCCGCCGCTGCTGGGCCAGCACACCGACGAGGTGCTGGCCGAGCTGCTGGGCTGGGACGCGGCGCGCATCGCGGCGGCGCGGGCGCGGCAGGTGATTTGACGAAATGACCTCGCTGGCGCTTCGATGACGCGCCTGCGGCGCATGACCGACGCAACCATCCGGGCGCGCCAGTCATTTCGTCATGCCCGGCGCAGCCGGCGCCATTTCGTCATGATGACGTGCCCAACGGCATTGTTCTTCAACCATCTGGAAGGAACCCCCATGGCCAACTACCTGCTCGTTCACGGCGCCTGGGGCGGCGCCTGGTACTGGCGCCCGGTGCAGCACGCGCTGATCCGTGCCGGCCACCACGCCCACGCCGTCACACTCACCGGGCTGGGCGAGCGCGCCCACCTGCTGTCGCCCGCCATCACCCTGGGCACGCACATTGCCGACGTGCGCCAGGCGCTGGCGGCCGAGGAGATGAAGGACTGCATCCTGGTGGTGCATTCCTACGCCGGCATGCTGGGCACGGCGGTGGCCGACCGCGAACCGCCCGGCACGCTGCGCCACCTGGTCTACGTCGACGCCGTGGTGCCCAAGCCGGGCGAGAGCTGGAGCGCCACGCACGCCAGCGCCACGCGGCGCGAGCGCCTGCACGCCGCCGAAGTCAGCCCGACGTACAGCTTTCCGGCGCCCGACCCGGGCGTGTTCGGCCTGTCGGCGCAAGACCACGCCTGGGTGGCGCGGCGCCAGGTGCCGCACCCCGGCCACACCTACACCGAGCCGCTGGAGTTCGATGCGCGCCGCGTGGCGCGCGTGCCGCGCAGCTTCATCGACTGCACGGCGCCCAAGCTGGCCACCATCGACGTCATTCGCCAGCGCGTGCGCGACCCGGCCTTCTGGGACGGCGCCTGGCTGCCCGGCAGCCGCATCGTCGAGATGGCGACCGGGCACGATCCGATGATCAGCGAGACCGAGACGATGACACGCCTGCTGCTGGAGCTGGCCTGAGGCTGACAGGAGCAGCCGAACTTTCGTGTGCGGCAGCGGTCCCACACCGCCGCGCGCCCATGCGTCGTGCAGGGCCAAGCCCCCGAACTTAAAATCGCTGCCGTGAACACCTCCCGCCGCATCGCCCTCGCCAGCCTGCTGCTGGGCGCCAGCCTGCTGAGCGCCTGCGGCAGCGACGCCGCCCCGTCCTCGACCTTCGTGCTGCTGGACGGCAGCAGCCAAACCACGGCCGACCTGAAGGGCAAGGTCACCCTGGTCAACTTCTGGGCCACCAGCTGCACCACCTGCGTGGCCGAGATGCCGCAAATCGTCGCCACCCACGACAAGTTCAAGGCGCGCGGCTACGAGACCATTGCCGTGGCCATGCAGTACGACCCGCCCAGCTACGTGGTCAATTTCGCCGAAACGCGCAAGCTGCCGTTCAAGGTGGCGATCGACAACACCGGCGCCGTGGCCAAGGCCTGGGGCGACGTCAAGCTGACGCCTACCACCTACATCGTCAACAAACAGGGCGAGATCGTCAAACGCTACGTCGGCGCGCCCGACTTCGCCGAGTTGCACAAGTTGATCGAGAAGCTGCTGGCCGCCTGAGACACGCGCGCCCCGACCACAAAAAAAGCCGTGCGGGACGCACGGCTTTTTTGATGTCGGATCGGGCGCTGGCGCCCATGTAACAAGCGCCAACAGCTCCTGATTCAATAGCGACTTGCGGGCCTCAGAGACGACGGCGGTAGTTGTCGTGGCAGTTCTTGCAACTCTGCCCAGCGGCGCCGAACACGGCCTTCAGGTTGTCCAGGTTGCCGCTCTTGGCGGCGGCGGACACCTTGGCCACTTCGGCCTGCATCTTGTCGCGCAGGTCGGTGAACTTGGCCTGCTCCTTCCAGATCTCCGCCTTGGCGCCGGTGTGACCCTTGTCCGAACCCTCGGCAAAGGCGTGGAACGGCAGCTTGGAGGCGATGGCGATGACGTCGCCGTCGATCGCCGCCTGGGCGGCGTTGAACGGCACCTTGCCCTGGACCATGGCGCCCAGGCTGCCGAAGTGGTAGCCCAGCAGCGTGAAGGCGCCCTGGCGGTAATGGATGGCGTCTTCGGCCTTGGCGTACTGCTGCTGTGCCAGCGCCGGGCCAGCCAGCGCGGCCACGGCCAGCGCCAGTGCGATCGAGCGGATTTTTCTCATGCGAACGATTCCTTGATTAAAACGATGGCCGCCGAACCGGAGCGCGGCGGCCGCAGGGGCGGTACGGGTGCCGCGGCGTGCCGACCGTGAAATTGAATACACTGACGGCAACGCCCCGCACACCCACCGATTCGATGGTTCATGTGGCCGGCGCGTTCCCGCCAGGCCACCCCGGCATTCTCGCCTTGTTTTCAAGTTCCCGCCAATGAGCACCGTCCGCATCTGGGATCTGCCCACCCGCCTGTTTCACTGGGTTCTGTTCGTCTGCGTGGTCGCGCTGGTGGTCACGGCCAAGGTGGGCGGCAATGCCATGAACCTGCATCTGCGGCTGGGCCAGGTGGTGTTCGCGCTGCTGCTGTTTAGGCTGCTGTGGGGCTTCGTGGGCGGGCATTGGTCGCGCTTTGCCAGTTTCTTTCCCACGCCGGCGCGGCTGGCGCGCTACCTGGGCGGCCGCGCCACGGCGGCCGACACCGCCGGCCACAACCCACTGGGCGCGCTGTCGGTGCTGGCCATGCTGCTGGTGCTGGGCGCGCAGGTCGGCTCCGGCCTGTTCAGCGACGACGACATCGCCTTTTCCGGGCCGCTGACCGCCCTGGTGTCCGGCGCCACGGTGGCTCGCATGACCGAGTGGCACAGCCACTGGGGCCAGTACCTGGTGATCGGCCTGGTGGCCCTGCACGTGCTGGCCATCGTGGTGTACCGGCTGCGGCGCCAGGACCTGGTGCGGCCCATGGTCGTGGGCGACAAGACCCTGGACGCGGCGGTGCCGTCGGCGCGCGACAGCGCCGCCACGCGCCTGCTGGCCTTGCTGCTGCTGGCCGTGTCCGCGGGCGTGGTGTACGCGGTGGTGCAACTCGGCAGCCGCGGCGCCCTGGGGTAGACTGAGCGCCACGCTACCGCCAGCCCCGAGCCGTTGGTTGCCGACTCACCGCCCGTGACCACCCGCCCCCCGATTCACATTACCGCCGCCCAGGACGCCGGGCACCACGAGGCGGCGCGCGCGCTGTTTCGCGAGTACGCCGCTCAGCTCGGTGTGGATCTGTGCTTTCAGGGTTTCGAGGCCGAGCTGGCCAGTCTGCCCGGCGACTACGCAGAGCCGCGCGGCACGCTGCTGCTGGCCTGGATCGATGGCGAACTGGCCGGCTGCTGCGCGCTGCGCCCGATCGACGACGTGGACTACGCCAACGCCGCCGAGATGAAGCGCCTGTACGTGCGCAAGGCGTTTCGCGGCTTCGGCCTGGGACGCCGGCTGGCCGAGGCGGTGCTGGAAGCGGCCGTGCGCATGGGCTACGACAGCGTGCTGCTGGACACCCTGGACGACATGGAGGCGGCGCGGGCACTGTACGAAGACCTGGACTTCGAGGAAATCCCGCCCTACTACCACAACCCCCTGCCGGGGGCGCACTACCTGAAGGTGGATCTGCGCGGCTGAGCGTGCGCCGACTCGGTGGTCGCCGTGTCCGCACGACCGGTCTTGGCAACCGATATGGCGCTGGCACCCGACGAGCGAGCGCCAGCAGCTACGTTTTTAATAGTGACCGGCGGACGGATTCAGCCCTGGACTTGCGCCAGCAGGGTGGCGCCGTCGCTGACCTCGAACTTGCCCGGGCCTTCGATGTTGAGCGTCGCCACCTTGCCGTCCCTGACCAGCATCGAATAGCGGTTGCTGCGCAGGCCCAGGCCCTTGCCGTTCAGGTCCAGGGTCAGGCCGGTAGCCTTGGCGAACGCCGCGTCGCCGTCGGCCAGCATGCGGATCTGGCCGCCGGTCTTCTGCTCGCGCGCCCAAGCGCCCATGACGAAGGGATCGTTCACCGCCAGGCACCAGATCTCGTCCACGCCCGCGGCCTTCAGTGCCTCGGCGTGCTGCAGATAGCTGGGCACGTGCTTGGCCGAACAGGTGGGCGTGAAGGCGCCCGGGACGGCAAACACGGCGATGGTCTTGCCGGCGGCGGCCTTCTGCACGTCGACCGGATTGGGGCCAATGCTGCAGCCGTTGCCTTCGACTTCGGAATATTCGGACAGAGTGATGGCGGGCAGTGCGTCTCCGACCTTGATCATGTGATGTGCTCCTTGGAAATGGCTGGAAGGTGCCGGCAGCGTGGCGCGGCGGCACCAATGAAAACAGCCCACGGATTGTGGGCTGTTTTGGCGGGTCGCGCTGCCGACGCCCGAACTTGGGCGCGCAGGCGGCGGGGCTATCAGACCTGAGCGGCCTTCTGCACCAGGCGCGTGGCGACCCAGTTCTTGGTCTTGGACAGCGGGCGGCTCTCGGTGATCTCGACCGTGTCACCCATCTTGTACTCGCCATTCTCGTCGTGCGCGTGGTACTTGCTCGAACGCATGACGATCTTGTCGTAGATGGGGTGCTTGACGCGGCGCTCGACCAGCACCGTCACCGTCTTGGCGCGCTTGTCGCTGACGACCTTGCCGATCAGGGTGCGCTTGAGGGATGCTTGTGTTTCCGTCATGGTCACTCCTTACTTGGCGGCAGCCTGCTTTTCGACGATCAACGTCTTGGCGCGGGCAATCGCGCGGCGGGTGGCCTTGAGCTGGCTGGTGTTGCTCAGCTGCTGCGTGCCCTTCTGCATGCGCAGGTTGAAATGGGCTTTCTGCAGCGCCTTCACTTCGGCCTCCAGGCCGGCGACGTCCTTCTGACGCAATTCAGCGGTTTTCATCTGGTGTTCCTCCTGATTACTGGCCAACCATGCGGGCGACGAAGGTCGTGCGCAACGGCAGCTTGGCGGCCGCCAGGGCAAACGCCTCGCGCGCCAGCTCTTCGGGCACGCCGACGATCTCGTACAGCACCTTGCCGGGCTGGATCTCGGCCACGTAGTACTCGGGGTTGCCCTTGCCGTTGCCCATGCGGACCTCGGCCGGCTTGGTGGAGATCGGCTTGTCCGGGAAGATGCGGATCCAGATGCGACCACCGCGCTTGACGTGGCGCGAAATGGCGCGACGCGCGGACTCGATCTGGCGCGCCGTCAGGCGGCCACGGTCGGTGGACTTGAGGCCGAAGTCGCCAAACGCCACGGTGTTGCCACGGGTGGCAATGCCGGTGTTGCGGCCCTTGTGCTCCTTGCGGTACTTTCTGCGTGCGGGTTGCAGCATGTTTACTCTCCTTTGGCGCCGTCCGCTGCTGCAGCGGGCGCGGCGGCTTTGCGGACGCGCTTAACGGCGGGTTGTGCGTCGGCGCCCTGGCCTTCCGCGGGTTTGTCGCTGCCATCGGCGGGCGCGCCGGTGCCGCCACCGCGCGCATCACGGCGCGGGCCGCCACGGCGGTCACCGCCGGGGCCACCGCGGCCATCGCGGCGCGGGCCACGCGGGCCGCGGCGCTCCTCGCCCTCGGGGCGCGGCGTCGAGTCCAGCGAGGGCGCGTCGGCACGGCCCAGGTTGTCACCCTTGTAGACCCAGACCTTGACACCGATGGCGCCGTAGGTGGTCTGTGCCTCGGAGAAGCCGTAGTCGATGTCGGCGCGCAGCGTGTGCAGCGGCACGCGGCCTTCGCGATACCACTCGGTGCGGGCGATCTCGATGCCGTTCAGACGGCCCGAGGACATGATCTTGATGCCCTGGGCGCCCAGGCGCATGGCGTTCTGCATGGCGCGCTTCATGGCGCGGCGGAACTGGATGCGCTTTTCGAGCTGCTGGGTGATCGAGTCGGCGATCAGCTGGGCATCGACTTCGGGCTTGCGCACTTCCTCGATGTTGACGGCCACCGGCACGCCCAGCTTGTCGGCCAGTTCTTTCTTGAGCTTCTCGATGTCCTCGCCCTTGCGACCGATCACCACGCCCGGGCGCGCCGAGTAGATGGTGATGCGGGCGTTCTTGGCCGGACGCTCGATCAGCACGCGCGAGACGGCGGCGTTCTTGAGCTTGGCCTTCAGGTACTCGCGCACCTTGATGTCTTCGGCCAGCATGCCGGCGAAGTCGCGGTTGCTGGCGTACCAGCGGCTGGCCCAGTTGCGGCTGACCGAAAGACGGAAGCCGGTCGGATGGATTTTCTGTCCCATGGTTTTCTCGTGGCCTTCCTCAGTTGCCCACCGTCACGTACACATGGCACGTGGGCTTGGACAGGCGCGCGCCGCGGCCCTTGGCGCGGGCCGCCGAGCGCTTGAGCGTCATGCCCTGCTCGACGTAGATGGTCTTGACACGCAGTTCGTCGATGTCGGCACCGTCGTTGTGCTCGGCGTTGGCGATGGCCGACTCGAGCACCTTCTTGACGATGACGGCGGCCTTCTTCTGCGTGAAGTTCAGGATGTTGAGCGCCTGATCCACTTTCTTGCCGCGGATCAGATCGGCCACCAGACGGCCCTTGTCCACCGACAGGCGAACGCCGCGGAGGACTGCACGTGTTTCCGTTGCTGCCATGGTGTTTCCTTATTTCTTGGCTTTCTTGTCCGCCGCGTGACCCTTGAAGGTCCGCGTCAGCGCAAATTCGCCCAGCTTGTGGCCGATCATCTGGTCGGTCACGTACACCGGCACGTGCTGCTTGCCGTTGTGCACGGCGATCGTCAGGCCGATGAACTCCGGCAGCACCATGGAGCGGCGCGACCAGGTCTTGATGGGCTTCTTGTCCTTGCTGGCCACGGCCTTGTCGACCTTGGCGAGCAGGTGGTGGTCCACAAACGGACCCTTTTTCAGAGAACGAGTCATTTGCGGAGGTCCTTATTTCTTGCGGCGCGACACGATCATGCCCTGCGTGCGCTTGTTGCTGCGCGTGCGGTAGCCCTTGGTCAGGTTGCCCCATGGGTCCACCGGGTGGCGACCGGACTTGCTGCGTCCCTCGCCGCCGCCCATCGGGTGGTCAACCGGGTTCATCACGATGCCACGCACGGTCGGGCGGATACCCATCCAGCGCTTGACGCCGGCCTTGCCGAACTGGCGCAGGCTGTGCTCTTCGTTGGCCACTTCACCGATGGTGGCGCGGCACTCGATGTGCACGCGGCGCACTTCGCCCGAGCGCATGCGCACCTGGGCGTAGGTGCCCTCGCGCGCCAGCAGCGTGGCCGAGGTGCCGGCCGAACGGACGATCTGCGCACCGGCACCGGGCTTGAGCTCGATGCAGTGGATGGTCGAGCCCACCGGGATGTTGCGGATCGGCAGCGTGTTGCCGGCGCGGATCGGCGCCTCGGAGCCGCTCATGAGCTGGCTGCCGACCTCGACGCCACGCGGGGCGATGATGTAGCGGCGCTCGCCATCGGCGTAGCACACCAGCGCGATGTGGGCCGAACGGTTGGGGTCGTACTCGATGCGCTCGACCTTGGCCGCGATGCCGTCCTTGTTGCGACGGAAATCAATCACGCGGTAGTGGTGCCGATGGCCGCCGCCCTTGTGGCGCGTGGTGATGCGACCGTTGTTGTTGCGGCCGGCCTTCTGGAACTGGGGCTCCAGCAGCGGCGCATAGCCCTCACCCTTGTGCAGGTGGTCGCGCGAAATCTTGACCTGGCCACGGCGGCCCGGCGAAGTCGGTTTGATCTTGATGACAGCCATGGCTTACGCGGCCTCCCCGGACAGGTTCAGCTCCTGGCCTTCCTGGAGCAGGACATAGGCCTTGCGCACGTGGTCGCGACGACCCATGGAGCGGCCGAAACGCTTGGTCTTGCCCTTGATGTTGGCCACGGACACGCCCCTGACCTTCACGTTGAACAGCAGCTCGACCGCCGCCTTGATTTCAGGCTTGGTGGCGTTCTGCAGCACCTTGAAGGTGACGGCGTTGGATTTTTCGGCCACCATCGTGGCCTTTTCGGAAATCACCGGAGCGACGAGCACCTGCATCAGGCGGCCTTCGTCGAACTGGCGCTCTTTCGGCGTCGGGTTGATGCGGCTCATGCGAACATCTCCTTGAGCTGGTCGATGGCGCCCTTGGTGACCAGCACCTTCTTGTAGTGCACCAGCGACACCGGGTCGGCGTGGCGCGGCTCGATCACCAGCACGTTGCCGAGGTTGCGCGACGCCAGATACAGGTTCTCATCGACCTCGTCGGCGATGACCAGCACGGAGTCGAGCTTCATGTCCTTGAATTTCTGCGCCAGCTGCTTGGTCTTGGGCGAGTCGACCTTGATCGACTCGACCACCGCCAGGCGGCCGTCGCGCGCCAGCTGCGACAGGATGGACGCCATGCCGGCGCGGTACATCTTCTTGTTGAGCTTGTGGCTGAAGTTCTCGAACGGGCTGTTCGGGAAGATGCGGCCGCCGCCACGCCACAGCGGCGAGGAGGTCATGCCGGCACGCGCGTTGCCGGTGCCCTTCTGGCGAAACGGCTTCTTGGTGCTGTGCTTGACCTGGGCACGGTCCTTCTGGGCACGCGTGCCCTGGCGGGCGTTGGCCTGGTAGGCCACCACCAGCTGGTGCACCAGCGCTTCGTTGTAGTCACGACCGAACAGGGTCTCGGGCGCGTCGACCTTGGACGCTGCCTGGCCTTGGTCGTTCAGGAGTTCGAGCTGCATCAGTTGGCCCCCTCTTTGGCAGCGGCCTTGGCCTTGACAGCCGGACGGACGGTGACGAAGCCGCCGCGCGCGCCGGGCACGGCACCCTTGATGAGCAGCAGCTGACGGGCTTCGTCGATGCGGACCAGGTCGAGGTTCTGGGTGGTGACGGTCTCGTCGCCCATGTGACCGGTCATCTTCTTGCCCGGGAAAATGCGACCCGGATCCTGCGCCATGCCGATGGAGCCCGGCACGTTGTGCGAACGGCTGTTGCCGTGCGAGGCGCGCTGAGAGCTGAAGTTGTGGCGCTTGATGGTGCCAGCGTAGCCCTTGCCGATGGAGGTGCCCTGCACGTCCACCTTCTGGCCGACGGCGAACACCTCGGCCACGGGCAGCGCGGTGCCGGCGGCGTATTTGCCAGCCACGTCACCGTCGACACGGAATTCCTGGGTGATTTCACCGGCTTCGACGCCCGCCTTGGCGAGGTGACCGGCTTCAGGCTTGGTCACGCGCGAGGCCTTGCGCGAACCGAACGTGACCTGCAAGGCCACATAGCCATCGTTGTCCTGGGTCTTGACCTGGGTGACGCGGTTGTTCGACACATCGACCACCGTGACGGGCACTGCTTCGCCGTCATCGGTGAACAGACGCATCATGCCCACCTTGCGCCCCAGCAACCCCAATCGATTGCTTTGACTCATTTATTGCTCCGTGGCTTTCGCCGCGCCCGCTGCAATTGGCCTGCGCGTTT